>MTKW01001371.1_pt1 | contig 72394 bp, 59 predicted proteins | sample 1042761 | NCBI WGS metagenome assembly MTKW01 (sample SAMN06205366, study PRJNA360243) | anaerobic digester metagenome | biome: Wastewater treatment plant; feature: Anaerobic digester sludge; material: sludge; isolation source: anaerobic digester fed with sludge from wastewater treatment plant ... | reverse complement strand
ACACCCCATGTAGCATATAGGAATAGGTTATATAAATAACAGCCGATTGTAGATTCACGACCGAGCTGTAATAGCGAGAAATCCGGACATTTGAGTGATTTAATGGAAGAAGCTAGTTTGAGCATATCTAGAGGAGCTGAGGATGATAATTCTCGGCAAAATAGTGACTATAGTGACCTGGAGCTCAATCTTCTGGCAGATGGCAAATGAGGCGACAAAACCATGTCGCCTCACATCTCAGGTCAATGTCAGGTCAAATAGCTCGTACTTCAATCCTTCAGACTCCAGGCGTTCCAGGATACCGGGGATCTGCTCGTCCACACTGACGACGACTGAGCTAATACCGTGATAGGCGGCCTCTATCACAGCCTGCTTCGCACCGAAGATCACATCTGGCTCTCTCTTTATCTTTCTAAGGGCCACAAGAGCCTCGATGCCTAAGGAGCCGACCATCTCATAGCCTGAGACCCTCTCTCTCAGAAGATCGAGATCGACATTTCTGGATCCCCCTATCTGGATTCGCGGCACCTTGCATACGATTATCCGTCCTTCCTCAAGACTTATCAGGCCTTTGAGATCAGATACTCCAATATCCTCACCCGCAGAAGCATCTGAGATGGTTATGCCTTTAGCTTCTATGTCGTCTTTTTTATTCGCATAGAGGAGCCCATCCCGCATCTCCAGGGATACCTTTTCACCCTTGATGAGGTCAGTTTCTGCCAATGCACTCCAGACAGAGACATGGCTGATAATGTCCTCCATAACCGCTCGAGCATATTGTTTTAGCTCAGCTGCGCTCTCAAGCAACCACTCCACACCTTCCTTGGTAATTCTGTATCGCATGCGTCCGTCTGTAGTAACCAGGCCTTCTGCCACGAGCTCCTTGATGTATTCCGAGATGGCCTGTGGGGTCAGGTCAAGTCTATCTGCTACCTCCTTCTGGCGCAGATTGGGCTGGTGGGCAGCTATCTCTACCAGGATCTGAAAGCGAGAGCTTTCTCGCTTGCTTTTAAGTACGTTGATCATCGGCAATCCTCATTATGATTTTAATGACCATGGGATCGGTAACGGCTGAGCACGCTCTCGAGATCTTCTCTCTTTACCGGTTTGCACATATAATCATCCATTCCTGCCTGGAAGCACATCTCACGATCCTCTTCCTGGTTGCAGCCTGTAACGGCGATGATTTTTATGCTTCGATCGTGCCAGCGATGGCGTATGGCTTTGGTTGCCTCAAGGCCATCCATCTTGGGCATCTGTATGTCCATTAAAATCACATCATAGGACCGGGTTTCCAGGGCATGAAGAACATCAAGCCCATCATTGGCGACGTCTGCATAGAGTCCCATGTACTTGAGCATTCTCAGCATCAACTCCTGGCTGCAAGGGTTGTCTTCCGCAAGCAATATGCGCACGGTATTGTAGGATCCTTCCTTCGCGAACACTTTTAAGGCCACCTACTGTGAATCTTCAGGCAACTTTTCTCCTCTGCCATCTCATGCCTCCTAAGTTGTCCATTCCAGCTTATAAGTGGGAAATGGAAGTGGGTGCCAAACTGCAGTCAGCACCCATCTCCGGATTTGAATAGGGGTGTGCATTTTGTTATCCACTAATTTTGATTTAATACAAATTTACTTTACTTAAAGATTGTGGTATGCTACTCCTGAAAGCGACCAGATCTGTTATCAATGGGGAACTGTATCCAAAGAGGAATAGCAGTAGCGAAGCATCCAAGCGCCGCCACATGAAAATGGTTCCAAGCTAAGCTGACTCAAACCCAAGTTGAATGCGCATGCCCTTTATCCCCCAAGCAAGCATCGGAGTATTACTATAAAGTGAAACGGCGGCGACGCACCCCACCGCCCGGCAGACGGGGCATCCGAGGCGTCGCCGCATAAAGATAATACTACTCGGATCTGATTTAATCCCTAAGTTAGATACGGATGCCCTTTATCCCCGATGCAAGCATCGGGATATTGCGATAAAAATCAAGCCGGATTTATCAAGTGCACTTTCCATAAATCAATTTTTTAATCAAAAAAGTATATATCTCATTGAGGAAGCAATAGACCTGAGGTGAGACATATGCTGGACAAGTTTGTATCAGAGCGCCTATTCGATAAGACGATAGAGGTATACTTTGGAACTGGAAAGTCAGACAGGCTCAAAGGCAAAGTTGTGGATAGCGCCGATGGGGTCTTGGTCCTTGAAAATGCCGGAAGAAGAGACTACATAAACGTAGACAGGGTACTGGCTGCGTGGGAGGTAGATTGAGGTCTAAAGGACCACTGGTTTATTTATTTGTATGTGTTTAGCTCCACTGAATAGTTCGATTGATGCTGGTTTCATCTCATGATGAGCATGAGGTAAATAACCTATCCCAGATGGAAAACGATGATAATAACTGGTCTTGTCCGAAATCTACTATTGAGAATTGGTTGCGCAGGATGCTGCTGAATGGGCTCAATGATATCGATTATGATGAGCTAAACACATACATTTGTTTTAATATTGCATTCTTTATCCTCACATTATTTGACAACCTTCATCTCCTATATGATACGGTTGCGTGCCAGGTACCGCTAAAGCTTCTCATCCTGCAGTTCATATGGATCTGCCAGGCGATTCAGAAGTTCCTTTTCGTAGATATCGGGATCTATAAAAGTCCGGCCAATGATCGGGACGCCTTCATTCCGTTGCTTATCTGGATCTGGACAGTTCACAAGCTCCCTTTCTTTAGTTATTGCATACAGTGCAAAGGTATCAGGATCTTCAAAGGTCCGGCCGACGATCGGGATGTCCTCAAAGGGATCAGATCGCATCAGTGTCAAAGGCACCTTATTTTTGAGAGAATAGGTGTACCGTACTTCTAGCAGATTTTCTTGCCAATGCATACCAGGAGGACGAGATGTGCTATATGCTATAGCAACTGACCAACATTTTTCATTCACATCGAGGTATACCGTAGGGATAAGGAAACGATAGTCTTTTCCAATCATCACTTCATCTTCAAACTTTTTCACTGCTTGACGAGTTGCCGGCTTCGGATCAAACCCACAAAATTTTGGCATCACTTCACCCTCATTTCCTGATATACTATAGCCCTGAGATCTCCAGTCTCCGGAAGGACGCAGTTCTCAGTTTACTTGCCATCTGATCTAGATGCGCTACTTGCCCGCTGATCCCTACGGTCTTTGCCGTCTGAAGCATAGAATCAACCGGATATCCCATTGCCCGGGAGAAACTGAACAGCTCCACAGCGAGCTTTGTGAATTCCTGGCCCAGCGACTGCACGAGCAGGGGCTGCGCACCGCTGGAGAGATCCATCTCGATCTCTATGTCGCCCTCCAGTATGACCCCCTCCAGGCTCTGAACTTCATAATTGGACAACGTCTCGTTCAAGTCTTTCATTTTTATGGAACTTCTCTCATCTGCCATCTTATGCCCTCCTTAGCTGTCCATTCCAGCTTATAAGTGGGAGATGGAAGTGGGCGCCAAACCGCAGTTTGCTCCCACCTCCTGATCTGAATGGACGCGTGGATTCCTTGGTCCACTAAATTTGATTTAATACAAATTAGTTTTACTTAAAACTTGCGGTCGAAAGATTTTTTAAATTTTATAAAAATTGATGTGGAGTCAGGACCCTCTCCACAAGAGCACCCTCAGGGACGGGGGTAAACAAATATCAAATCGGGAAATTCCATGCCCATAAAATCGGTCATATATTCTTCGTAGGCTTCTGTCGGATCTGCAGCAAAATCCGGGTGGAGTAGCTTGACCCAGTAAAGATAGCCAACCACGCTGTCCAGCCCCGTCATCAACTCGTTGCTGATCAGGTATACCCGTTTGCTTTTCACTGCATCTATGCTCTCCCAGCCATCGCGATTCAAGACCTCTGCAACTATTGCCTCCGGCTCATCGGTGCCATTCCAGCCCCAGTCCACCTCTGAGCTGTAGACGTACTTCATCACCACCTCTGGGTTCTCGGTGATGATCCACTCGCTATCCACATGAGGATAGGCTTCTGATAGATTGGCCGCAATGTTCCTGCCGCCGGCAAGTTCAAGCACCAGGCTTCCCTTTGCACCCTCTCCATATGTCCCAACATCATTTAGACCCTTAAAGCCCGTCTCCAAAAAGACGCTGGGCCTCTCATCCCGGCTCAAATTGTTCACATATTCATCTATCTGCCTTTCATATCCGGAGCGCCATTGAATATATCGATCCTCTGCCCCATTCGTGCCCAAAATGTAGCTGAGCTTGACCAGTTCTTCTGTCACGAAATTCGGATCTGTGAACTCCAGGGCGACTACGGGTATTCCTGTAGGATCGAGATTCTCCTCCGCTTCGGATATTGGCGGCCATTTTTCGTAGCTGATGACCAGATCAGGGTCAAGGGAGATGACCGCCTCATAGTCCTCTATCTTCCAGCCGCCAACGGATGGCCGATCGGCGAGATCGGGAAAGAAGTAGATCTTCTCATGGATGGTATTGGAGACCCCGACGATCTTGTCTGTAGCCTTTAAAACCTTGAAGGCCTCAGCAGCAAGGCCGCTGGGAACGATGATTCTTTCCACAGGCATATCGATTGACACCGTCCGGTTGGCGGTATCTTTCAAGATGAGCTTCTCTTCTTTGCCTGCTATGATATCCTCAATCTGCGCGATATCCTCCTGGTCGATACTGCCATCGTTGTTGGCATCGGCCAGCTCGTTGTACTCCTCTGTGCCGTTGATGATCCCTTGAATAAAATCGATATCCAACTGATCTATGGTATCATCCAGGTTTGCATTGCCGTAGATCTTCAAGGTGAAATCAAATCCACCTGCCAGGATTGGCAGTGAGCACAGCATCAACCATGCCAATAGCATCCTTATGCGTGTCTTACTAAGCATTTCGATCACCATTTTTTGATTAAAGGAAAGATTAATTGATTTAAGTCTTTCTCAACCGGACAAGGAGCATTTGATTCATTGCCACCCAGTATGACGCATTGGCCCAAGATTTATATACAACTTAATTTGTCTAAAAGTCAATTAAGTTGACTAAATAGGAGGTAGTGACGTTGAGAAAAAAGGCTTTGCAGATCCTGATCTCTCTTTTATTGGTCATCGAGAACCTGGGAAGGGCTCTTGGAAAAGAGGAGCGCGCTTCTGAGCTGGCGGGCCAGCTGAAAGGTTATCATGATCTTATAAAAGAGAGAACCTTGGGCATAAATTCGGAGGAGAGACCAACCGTGTTCTTCGAGTGGCTGGGAAAGCCGTATCATTCGGCATCCAACGGCACATCCTATGACAACTTCATCGACTTTGCCGGCGGAGTCAACATCGCAGCCAATGAATCGGTCGATTATCCCAATGTCAGCCCGGAATGGGTGATAGAGAAAGATCCGGATGTCATACTTCACATTCTGGGAAGCTCGAAGGACTATACAGAGGAGGAGCTAGAGCAGTGGAGGGATGAGATCATATCTCGGCCGGAGCTGCAGAATTCAAGGGCGGTCAAAGAGGGACGGGTCTATGTTTTAAGCGGTACGGTGGCCACGGGAATCCGCTCTGCGATCGGCGAGCTTTACCTGGCCAAGTGGTTCTATCCAGAATTATTCGATGACATAGATCCGGGTGCCGAGCATGAGAAGCTCATACAGGAGTTCTACAACATGAAGCTGGAGGGAGGATACGCTTATCCCTCCGATGCCTGAGCTAGCAATGGTAGCATGAAAACAATGCGTGGTGGAATTAATGAGGACAGCCTTTCTGGTTATTATCTGTATCGGCCTCCTTTCCATTACTGGAAGCGGAGAAATGGTCACAGTAGTCGATTTTACCGGACACTCTGTGAGCGTGGATGCGCCGATAAAAAGCATCGTCTCTCTCGCAGGAGGAGCTTCAGAGATCATTTGTGCTCTGGACGAGGGAGCAAGCCTGGTGGGACGTTCGACCAACTCCGACTTTCCTCCCTATCTGGCCAAGGTTGAAGGGGTGGGGAAGAGTTCCCATTCGCCCGATATTGAGCTGATATTGGAGCTGGACCCTGATCTGGTAGTTGCCGACACAATGATCTCCGACGGGGATAAGAAGATCCTGGAGGATGCGGGAATACCGGTAATGGAGGAGAAATTCATAGATCCCTCCAGGACGATCCTGATTATGGAGAACCTGGGCCAGGTTTTAGGAAAAGAAAAGCGAGCTCAAGAGCTTGTAGAATTTATCAAGAATTACCAGGATAAAATCCAGGACCAAGTTGCTGCTCTGCCGGAAAAGGACGTCCCAAGAGTCTTCTTCGAGTGGTATGGAACGCCCTATCATACCGTTTCATCCAGCGGTTCTTATCATAATTTCATAACATTTGCCGGAGGATTGAATGTTGCCGCTGACCTGGGAAATGAATCGAATTCGTATCCTGACGTGAGCCCCGAGTGGGTAGTACAGATCGACCCAGATATAATCCTTCAGTCGGAGCCCGGCACCAAAAACTACACTGAGGATGAGCTGGCCCAGTTGAGGGATGAGATAATGAGCCGGCCGGAGCTGCAGAGCGTAAAGGCGGTAGAAGACGGAAGGGTCTTTGTGATGAGCGGCAAGATCACATCGGGAATACGGGCGATAGTTGGTGAGCTTTATCTAGCTAAATGGCTTCATCCCCAACAGTTCGAAGATGTGGACCCTGATTCTGTGCACCGGGAGCTCATAGATAAGTTCTATGGCCTTGATCTAGAGGGGGCTTATGCCTTTCCCTCATCTTCCTTATTAGATATGGAGATCAAATAAGAACAACCACACTGTTGATCGTCCTTGCTCTTCTTCTAGCCCCTGCCTTAGCAGAGGAAGAAGAGATGGTCACGATTACGGACGAAGACGGCCGGAATGTGGCCGTGCCCCTGGACCCCAATAGCATTATATGCCTCTCCCCAGGAGCATCTGAGGTGATCTATGCTCTGGGAGAATCGGATCGAATGATTGCCGTCACAGAGGACTGCGACATGCCTCCCACTCTGCTGGAAAAAGAGCATATAGGAAAGTCCGGTGGCGATGCGGATATCGAAAAAATAATCGAGCTGAATTCCGATCTGGTGATTGGCAAAACTGGGGCTCTGTTCCCTGAGGATATGGAGCAGAAGCTGACAGACTATAGGATTCCAGTGCTGTGGTATCGGCTGCTGCATATCGATGCTTTGATCCCCATGATCAGGGATCTGGGACGAGTTCTGGAAAAGAAGGATGAAGCCCTGGAAATGGCCGACAGGATTTCCGGATACTATGATACCGTTTTTTGACCGAACTGAGACGATTCCCGATGAGGACAGGCCTGAGGTATATTTCATGTCAATGGGCCACTTCGATTGGACGGCTAATAGGGATTCAACGGGGAATATCAGAGTTGTCAAGGCCGGGGGCAGGAATATCGCTGCAGATCTGCCGACCAAGGTGCCTCATGTGGACATGGAATGGGTGATCGAGCAAAATCCAGAGATAATAGTCTACTCCATGTCACAGGAGCAGTACAATGCGACTACGCCTACAATTGAGGAGATGGAGGCCAAAAGAGATGAAATTATGTCTCTGCCCGGATTTGAAGACATCGATGCCGTCAAGACAGGAAGGGTCTATATAACAGATATAAAGATGGCAAGCGGTCTCAAAGGAACTGTGTATGGACCAAACCAGCCGGGCGCCAAACCATCCACAATACCTTACGAAGATTCAGAGGTTAAGCTGACTGAGTATTCAACGATATAAGATTCCGAGATTAATTAAGTTTTTTATTTTTATATATCGTCTTCAATTTCCCCTTCTATCTTCAGATATGCAACTCTGAGCTTCTCTTTCTCCTCATCGGTCGCCTTCCAGTATCCCCTGTTCTCGGCCTCGATGAGTCGTTCCACCAGATGTGCGGCCGCGAATCTGTTGTTCTCCGTAATCCTCTCCCGAGTCATATCGTCAAAAATATAACGCTCAGCAACTGATGCCCAGATCCAGTTGTCCACGATGTGAGTAGTTGCAGCTAAACCCAGGGCATTTTCTACCCGTTTGGCGATCTGCTGCGCTCCGTGATGATCATGCTCCAGCATGCCGTTTATCCATTTGGGATTGAGAAGCCTGGTCCTTATGCCCCTGTTAACAGAGCTTTTTAGATCTTCAGTGCGAATGGCCTCGCCGGTGGTGTCGGAGATGAGCATCTGGGGTCTCACTCCGCACGTCCTCCTCACGGCATTGGACAGCCCGCCGAAGTACTCGAAATAGTGGTCCAGATCGATTATCTCTCGATCATGAGAGTCCCTCACCTGAGAGACGAGCTTGACCCTGGCTAGATTGTCGCGGTATAGAGAATCGACCTTGCATGCATGCAGATCCCTGGCATAGAGGTGATTTACAGACTGGATGAAGACCTCTGCCAGTTCGTCTTCTGTTCTCCATACCGAATCCTCGATCAGCGGTAGGATGCGCGTGCCGTATTCCCCTGCCTGCGGACCGAATATTCGACCGTTGGCCATCTTCCTTTTCGTTTTTGGATCAAGTCCACTCTCCTTCAGGTGCTCAAGGTTTTCCATTGAGTGCTTTCTGATGTAGTTGAACTCCAGCGGCTCATCAAGACCAGCAACAAGGTCGAAAGCCTGATCCAAGAGCTCTATGAGATTGGGGAACATATCCCTAAAAAATCCACATATGTTCACCAGACAGTCGATTCTCGGCCTGCCCAAAGCTTCCAGCGGAACCACATATAACTTTGGCGACCAGGTCCCTCTGCTTCTCTCGATCCTCACGCCCAGATAGCTGAGTATCTGTCCAACCGTCTCCCCACCGGTTTTGGTCGTCTCAAATCCCCAGAGCACTGTTCCAATGCTCTCTGGATAGCAGCCGTTCCTCTCCAGGTGCTCGGACAAGGTATTCCTGGCAATCTCTTCACCTCGCTTAAATGCATTCTCTGTGGGAATTCTTGTGGGGTCAAACTGCGTGAGGTTTCTTCCGGTTGGTAGGATCTCTGGAGAGCGGATAATGTCTCCGCCATCTCCCTGCTCTATAAACTCACCCCGAAGGCCGCAGATGAAGTTGTCGATCTCAACCTCGTTATCAGAGTAGCTTTCCAAAAGCATTATGCCGTATCTCAGGGCTTCTCTCAGCTCAGACCTTCTTTCAGATGAAAGAGCGCTTTCCTCGACCGCCTCATCCAGCGATCTTTCCAGACAGCATTCCACTATACTCGTGCATCTTCTGTCCATCTCTGCAAGCTGAGAGGCATGAGAGGGCCTATCCATTAAGGCAGAGTCGTAATCCAGACCATTCTCCTCTGCCAAAATACGATTTATCGACTTGATGTCTCCTCGATCGTATCTAAGAACAAATTCCAAGAAACGCTTCAGATCTTCCTTTTCATATCCCTCCCCCAAAACATGCAGGCCTTTCGGAATTATCCTTCTTTTCATCTCATAAAGCTCGTCATGGATGCGATCTATATCGGTCTCCTCGAGGTGAAGCTCCTGTGCAACTGCCATTATCCGTTCCTTGATTCGAGAGCATGATTCTGGGTTCTGAACTTCTGCCTCTCCATGCTCGTCTATTAGGTTTTGTAGCAGAACATAATCCTCATACAGGTCAGAAGATGTGAAGGGAGGATTGTTGTGGCTGATAATAGTGGCGTAGAGCCTTCTTTTGGCCACAACTGCTTCTGAAGTATTTGTCACATGGTAGAAGTAAAAGTGAGGCATGTCTCCCATCAGAAGGTCCGGGAAGCATGAGGCACTCATTCCCACCTCCTTTCCTTTTGTGAATTCGGCCAGGCCGTGAGTCCCAACGTGCACGATTGCATCTGCCCTCCAGACAGTCTCCAACCAGCGGTAAAAGGCGATATACTGATGATGAGGCGGCTTTGTCTTATCATGAGACGCTCCAGATAGATCCTGTCCCTTCAAGGGCGGCCTCGCGGGCTGAATCCCCAGGAATACATTTCCCAGCTCGATGCCGGGAATGAGGATCTTCTCTCCCGAGGTCATCACAGTGCCAGGAACATCACCCCATGCCGAGGTGACCTCGTCCTGCATTTTCTCTGGCAAAGAATAGAAGTGGTTTTTATATGCCTCCGCACTAAGATAAAAGCTATTCTTGATGATTTTTTCAGCGCAAAACCACTGGCCTGTGTTTGCAATCGCCAGGTCTTCAAAGAGATCGTGTAGCTTTCCTTCCGGCACATAGACCGAGAATCCTTCATCTTTCATCCTCTTCAAGAGGCTCTTTATGCTCTTGAACACGTCCAGATAAGATGCCCCGCCCAGGTTGCCTTCCCCCGGTGGATAGCTGTAGATGATCAGAGCCACACGCTTTTCTTCATTGGGTTTAGTCTTGAGCTCAATTCTCTTCTGAATTCGGGAGCGTATGCGAATTAATCTGTCAGGTATCGTGACCACCTCCTGAACAGGAGGGCTGCTACCCTGTATCACACCTACCCCGCAGCAAGGGATTGGCTCGATGCTTCCATCCAGTTCCGGCCAGATGACCGATATTATAGTCTCCATGGGATTCAGGCCAGTTGGAGATCTCATCCAATCCACTACCTCTCTCCTGTGCATAGATGCTGGGGTGTAGAGGGGGGCATTAATCTCCTTCAGCAGATCTCTGGTCAGTTGGTGGTTTCCGCCCAGCGGGCCACCGTTCAGGCGGAACATGGTTAGATTTACAATAGCATCAGTTATCGGCTGGCCATCTCTAAAAAAGTATCTCCTCATTGCCTTTAAATTGTTGATGCCGTCGGAATAAACGGGTATGATGTTCATGTCCTCAAATGATGAGGCGAGTACCTCTATTGCTGATCTGCACTGGTCAAAATATCTCCCGCCGTAAAAGAGGAAACCGATCGTGGGGAGCCGATGGTTAAACCCGAATGCTCGCAGGTACTCTTCAAGGTCTTCGAAGTAGCCGTGCCGGGGATGATATATGCCGAAGTCTGGCCTCTCCGCCGGGTCACCTGCAGGAGGAAGTGATACGCCCAGGTAATCTCTCAGAAGAAGGATCAGAAGATTTTTGTAGTTTTCCCGGCCACCGAATTTCCAGTATTTTGTAAATTTTATGTAGTTTGCTGCATCCTTTATCGGCCCCACAGGCATGACCCTCCCTCCAGCCTGCACCATTTTTAAGGCCATCTCCATCATCCTCCGGCCTTTATCTATCTTCTTCCGAAGGGCGTCGGGGTCCTCATCAACAGGCTGCCCCTTCATCTCCATGCCGGCCATCCTCTCGGCCAGCCATGCTCCATGAAAAGACCCAAGCCTGGTGATCTGCATCATCTCCTGAAAGGCCCGGCCCATGGGGACAACCAGGCTGACGGCAGTATTTCTCTCGCCTTTGAGACTGCTGGATATGATTTCAATCGACCGGCCTCCTGCGCCCATGAGGTCCACTAGAACAGCATCAGCAGACTTGAGCTCTTCTGCGATCTCATCCGATGAAATCTCTTCATTGTCTATTTGGTTTGGATAATAGATCCTGAGATCAAGCTCCAGCTCAAACTCCTCATTCAGTTCTTGAGATGCTTTGATGAGGCTTGTGATGAGAATAGGTGAAATTATGACAATCTTCATGTGAAATCCTCAAAAGTCTGCTTTCAAACGTAATAAACATATCCGTAGAAGTCTTTCCTGTCTGGGAAAGAGATCGCACCGTGCGGGCACTTTATCTCGCAGCCGCTGCATAGCATCACGCATTCATACGGGCTTGAAACGGTTATCTTGTTCTTGTCATCCTCTGAAAAGACGCCTTTAGGACAGAACTCCAGACAAATTTTGCAGTTCTCGCATTTATGGTGATCGATGGTTGGATACCACTCGATTCGGTCTCTTGGAACAGTGAAGCGGCGCCTCTGTTTTGCCTCTTCCATTATCTTTCTGCGTTTATCATCATCGTCTCCTGCCAGCAGCATCTTGAACATAACCTGGACCTTTAGCTGCAGCGGCATTGTGGCCATCATTGCCTGGCCCATCCTCCTCATGGCCTTTTTGTTCTCTGTTTCATACATGCCAGATACCCATTATATTTTAAAAGTTCTATCTATGTGGGGGTTGTCGGTCCTTCTGCTCAAGCTGATTGACTCGCGGGGTAGGCCCAGGGCTCATGCCAGTTCAGATGGTAGAAATCCCGCAGCATTTCCTCATGTACGGCCGCTGGATCAACGTCTGTGAAACGATCCGGATAAAACCAGCTGGCCAAATATAGGAGGCCCACAATTCCTCGTGGTCCACTGAGTGTACCGATATCTATCACGTGGACCCGTCCGCTTTTCACAGCGTCAATTCTGTCAAAACCAGGAAGAGCAGCGATCTCATCCCTCTTGGCTGCCATCTCTTCGATTCTGGGGAATGTAGCCCGGTATTGATCCGGGCGTATGGAGTAGACGATCACCTCAGGATTCTTATCGATTATCCACTCAGCATCGACTGCAGGGACGATGCCTGTAAGATTTCTCCCGATGTTATATCCACCTGCCATCTCGATTCGCTTGTTTCCCGTGCTATCTGAGCCGGCAGTCTGGTAGAAGTCTCCCATTGACATGAAATAGACCTTCGGCCTGTCCTCTGAGGAAATGTCTGCAATTCGTTCGTTAATCAGATTTTGATATCGTTTTATAAAATCCTTAAGCTCATCTGCTTCCCTCTCTCGGTTCAGGATCAGGCTCAAATCCTCGATCATGGGCAGGATGGTGTCCACATAGAGAGCGTTGTAGTGCAAGACCGGGATGCCAGCGCTTTTCAGACTTCTTTCGGTTTCGGCTGAAATGGGAGGCACACCAGAGATCACCAGACCTGCTCCTGTGGCCAGGATGGATTCTGCATCCACCTCTCCGGCTATGCTTCCAAGGCTGGGTATTTTTTCCAATTCAGGGGGTATTGTACAGGTTTCAGTTCTTCCAACAATCAGATGGGATGCGTTCAGGGCGTAAACAGTTTCCGCGGATGCAGCCGAAAGGCAAACGACCCGGGGATTCAAAGGAACGCTTACTGTTATGCCAGCTTCGTCTGTGATGTCAATGCCCACCGGAACACCCCCAGCAGGCGCCAGAAATATAAACAAAAATATAAATAATAATATCTTAAATCTGTTGGTATGGATATAAGGTTCACTAATAGCGATCTTTACCAAAATTCCTTCCTCCTTTTCATGAACAGATAGAGAAAGAATGGCACTCCCATGTAGGCGGTCATGATCCCCACCGGCAGTATGACTGGAGCCATGATCGTCCTGGCCATGGTGTCCGCACCCAACAGCAGCAAGGCACCGAAAAGACCCGATGCCGGAAGCAGGAATCTGTGGTCGCCCGACACGACCATCCTGGTGATATGAGGTGCAACCAGGCCGATGAAGCCGATGGTGCCGGTAAAGCAGATCACACTGGCGGTGATCAGAGCAGCCAGCATCATTCCCGAGACCCTGACCAGCTCTACATTGACCCCCAGGCTCTCAGCTGTCTCGTCTCCCGCTCCCAGAGCATTGATGTCCCAGGAGAGCCTCATCAAAATCAAAGAGCAGAGTACAGTCACCAGGGCGATTATACCAACCTTGTCCCAGGATGAGCGACCAAGGCTGCCCATCATCCAGAAGACCACTTCATGAACCTGCTCGGAATGGCCCACATACTGCAGAGACGAGGTCATGGCACTGAAGAGGTACATGATGGCGATGCCTGCCAGAACCATTGTCTCCGGGCTTACTCCTCGATATTTTGCCAGGCCGTAGACGCCCAGCGAAGCTATTATGGTGAAGACAAAAGCGTTGCCAACGATCAGATACTCGCCACCGATGAACCCTGCACCGAGAATTATGGCCAGTGATGCTCCAAAGGAGGCAGCTGAAGCGATTCCCAGAGTGAAGGGGCTGGCCAGAGGGTTCTTTAGAATGCCCTGCATGGCTGCTCCTGCAATGGCCAGCCCCATTCCGGCAAAAATGGCCAGGATCACCCGGTGTAGCCTCAGCTTCCAGACAATGGTATCCAAGAAGTCTGTGGTTACAAAGTGGTCAGGAAAGAACCTGGCCAGTATGCAGGAGTAAACCTGTGTCGGGGTGATATGAGCCGAGCCAAGGGTCACCGCCACTCCTGTCAGGAGGATTATTCCCAGCAGGGAGAGCAGCAAGGCCAGAACCTTGCGTTTCAAGAATTGAGAGTACTCATCCTTTAGATTCAATTCCGGTGCTGCTATTCCAGTTTGCAGTCTCTCCACAGAAATTCACCACATTAAAAAGTGCAATGAGCTCACCCTGCCCCTCAAACAGCAGATTGCTGGTTTGGCTTGCCGGGTGTGGGTGCAGTGCTGTTGCTCCATTCTCCTCCATCCGGAATCCTGGCAAAGGAGACATCTTCTACCGTGGAATTGTATGCTTTCTCGTCCACCAAGTTCCCGAACGGATCATAAAGCCTTATGGTGTCCCCATCGTTTCCTTGAAACACGCCGCTCTTGGAGGCGAATATGACCAGGAAATCCCCGGCAGCGATCACAGTCCCATTGGGAAAGACATATTCTCCAGGATTTGATCTGAATACAGTATCCCGAAGGACATATCCGCTTATATCCAGGGATTCATTCCCAGAATTATAAAGCTCTATGAATTCATCATCCATACCGCTAACCACTCCATTGCCATTCCAATCCGAGGCTGGATTGGCCAGCATCTCGTTGATCAGCACATCGGCACCGGCCAGATTTACGGCCATGAGCACCGTTATCGACATCAGTATTCTTCTCAATTTCATCTCTCCTTAAAATAATAATATTACATCCCTTTATCGAATTTGCCGAAGGCTTCTCTTGTGTGTTGGATGAGTATCTGGACAATGCCGTCGTTCTCACCCATCCCCAATAGATTGGAGTCGATCTCGAATCCTTCCTCTTCCAGCATGCTCTTCCAGGATTCCGGCTCATCTCCTGCAAGGTCATTCAGGGCATGATCACCTGCCACGAGCATGAATGGGATCAGCCGGACCTTTCTGACCCCCGATCTCTTCAGGTTGGCGAGCACCTCATCGTAGCCCGGATACCCCTCAACAGTGCCCAGGAAGACATTCTCATGGTCCTCTGCCAGGATGGCTGCCATCTGATAGTAGGCGCTATTTGCCGGGTGCTCAGTCCCGTGTCCCATGAAGACCACTGCCATCTGGCCGGCATCTCTGGGGCTGGAATGGACAGTTCTCTCCACACCAGTGGTATTCTGATCGAACTGCCGGGCCAAGGCAGCAGATACAGCTCGATAATCATCGATCGCCCCGAGGAGAGGGGCGCCCAGCTCCAGATTTCTGAAAGAGAATTTTCCTTTTATTCCTTTAATCTCATTTACGATATTGGCCAGATCATGGAACTCATCTCCCGGTATCACATGCAACGACTGAACAACAACATCGACATGCCCCTTATCATGGAGATGAGAGAGGGCAGTGAGGGGATTGTCTATGGTGACATCATCCCTCTCCTGCAGCTTGCGCCGGATATGCTCAGAGGTGAAAGCCATTCTGATCTCTGCACCGGGAAACTGCTCCCGGTAGATCCTCTCTGCGTTCTCATATGCCGCCTGAGCCTCAGGATAGCTGGTGCCGAATGCCACCAGCAATATCGCCGGATCCTCCCTGGCCGGCCGGTCCATTGCACCCTGGGAGGGAGATAGGAATTCGATGGCGAGCAATGCTGCCAGCCCTGGCATTGATCTTCTCATTGAACCACCTAATCAAATTAATTTTACTTAAGGCAAAAGGGTTGGTTTATAGGATAAAAACATTGCGCTGAATCGATCAGACAGATCAACCTCTATGTGCACAATCAAAGGGATGCTGCCCATTCAAAGGGCATGCCCCTCCTTCGCTCTTCCATCAGATCGATCCATTCTCCTGCGGCAGGCCCAGAAGATGCTGGAACAGGAGATAGGGATCCGGCCGGTCCTGGCAGACGACCAAAAAATTATTAAAATCAAAAACTATTAAAATCAAAAATTATTAAAATCAAAAACTATTAAAATTAAAAACTGTTAAAATTAAAAACTATTAAAATTAAAAAATTGTTAGAAACACAAAAACCGGACTGCAATAAATGAGAGGGCGTTTGAGCCTGATCAGGCTCAGGGCTGCAGATTCTCGATCTGAGCGCGCACTGCTTTCAGCTCTTCCTCCAGATTCCTGGCTACTGCCTCCAGATAATCTCTCTTTTCCTCTGGAGTAGGCTGGCGGAAGGGCTCATCTGGAATATACCCAAATCCTCTGCCATAGCCCCTGCCATAGCCCATGCCGAAACCTGCTGCCCGGCGGCACCAGGGATTATAATATCCTGCTGCTCTATTCCCGCGAGGGCCCGTCCACCAGGGCCCCGTACAATCTCCCCATGGCATACCTATTACACCTCATTTTTTCATTTTACTTTTTACATATTTATATGGACTTACACCGGAAGGCATACCGGCCTTGCAATGCCAGCAGAGCCTTCTGTCCGGTTAATAGTAGCTTATGAGAAAAAGTATTTAAACCTTTCTGTGGTACGAGGTTGAGACATACCCCCTTGCATAACAAAAAAGCATGTCTCCCTGTAGAGGAAGAAGGAGAGGAAGGCGCTGGATATCAAAGGTCCCCTCTGTGCGAAGCCTCTTGCCCGAGGACTGCCCCAGAGTGGAGGGCGTCTCCATCATCTGGAGGAGGCATCTGCCCGCCCGGTCATGATCTCCCCTGCGGTCTGGCCGGTGACCGCCCAGTGAAGCTTGCTCTGGACGATCTTGGAGAACTCCGTGGTGCTCTCCTCTTGGGAGTCGCAGTCGATGGAGAGGCGCGGATCTCATGGATGCTCTCCAGCTCCAATGAGCCGGCATTGTTGAACCTTTTGTCCATTTGGAGGGGCTCGCGCCACCAGCCTCTTTTATGTCCAGAAGCAATAGTCTCCTCTTGAGGGGAAAGAATGTCATCGATGAGAATTCTATCCTGGAATGTGAATGGCCTGAGAGCCATCTATAAGAAGGGCTTTGTGGACTGGCTTATCAAAGACCGTCCCGATGTGCTCTGCCTGCAGGAGATCAAGGCGGCAGCAGATCAGATGCCTGCAGAGCTCAAAGAGCTTCCTGGCTACTTTGCTTATTTCAGCCCGGGCACAAGAAAAGGACGGGATGGTGTGGCACTGTTCACCAGGACTGAACCTTTGAGTCTGGAGTGCTCACTGGGCTTTGAGGGCCTCGATGATGAGCAAAGGGCTATCATCGCCGACTATGGGGATTTTCTCCTCTTCAATGTCTACTTCCCCAATGGCAAGGCCTCAAAGGAGAGGTTGAGCTATAAGATGAGGTTCTATGAGCTGTTTCTCGATCTCATGGAGAGGCTTTTGGCCGAGGGCAGGAATATTGTGATCTGTGGCGATGTCAACACAGCTCATAAGGAGATAGATCTCGCCCGGCCCAAAGCGAATGAGAAGGTCTCCGGATTTCTCCCTGAGGAGAGGGTCTGGATCGACAGGTTGCTGGAGCACGGCTTTCTGGACACCTTCAGAATCTTCCATTCAGAGGGAGGCAGATACTCCTTCTGGGATACTAAAACCAGGGCTCGCGAACGCAATGTAGGCTGGAGGATCGACTACTTCTTCGTCACTGAGGGCATGCGGGATCGGGTGAAATCGGCTTTCATCCTCGATGATGTCTACGGCTCTGACCACTGCCCGGTGGGAATAGAGATCGAGATTGAAGACGAGACCGAAGACGAGACCGGAATCGAAATCGCTGTCCAGAATTGAATTTCGAGGAAAAGGGTTTTATTGGTTGTTGCCGATAGACTTCTAGGCTATATTAAAGGAGGGATAATGATTTGAGGATCACCAGGCAGATTCCCTGGTTCCTGATTGCATCCATTCTGATCTCTTTGGCAGCTCTCGCTCTGGCTAATCTTCTTGCTCCACCCCTGAAGGAGGCGGGCTCATATCTGGCTTTGGCTCTGGTGGTGCTCATCCCGGGCTACCTTGCAGTCCTCTTCCTCTTCCCCTCTGGGGGCGACCTTGATTTGAGCAGACGCCTTCTTCTCTCCCTGGGGGCATCTGTGCTTTTCGCGGGGCTCATAAGCCTGATTCTCTATCTAACCCCGCGAGGGCTGCAGCCGGCATCATTATCCACCATTCTCTCCCTTCTTATCCTACCGCTTGCTGCAGTATCCTATCTCCGCTGGCGCGCACTGCCCCGCAGCAGAAGGTTCATCATCGGCGCCAGGAGGGGTTATCGCAGCCGCAGGCCAGCCGGCGGCATCCTCTCAGGTCTTATCCCCCGCCGGAGCCGCTTCCCTATCGCCCTGGCTGCAATCCTGATTTTGGCCGGCCTCTCCCTGGCCATCTATCATTATCATCCCGGGTTGAGCCTCGTCTCCTCTCAGGAGAGGTATACCCTATTGGAGGTCTCCTGGCCGGAGAGCGAGATTGCCGGTTCACTTCAAGGACAGGAGGAGCGGGACGGGCAGTACAGTACGATCACCGCCGGCAGGGAGCTGGAGGCCAGGGCGAGGATCGAGAACCATGAGGGCGCTCCAGCCAACTACTCCCTCCGGCTGCTCTTCGGCAACTCCACCATCTTCGTCAAAGGGCTGCATCTGGCGGATAATGAGAGCTGGGATAGCATGCTGGGCTTTGTTCTCGAGGGGGAGCCCGGACGGAAGGAGCTCGCTCTCCTCCTCTTCAAGGATACAGAGAGCACGAGGCCTTACAAGTCCGAGCACATCCTGATCGATCTGATCGATGATCAGCCCATAAATCAGGATTCAGTGGAGAGCAGCATCAATGAGTCAACAGAAGACTCTACAGGCTTGCCGGTCTCATTTGAGGAGAGGACAAAGGTCACCGTCCTCAGCGCAGGAGGCGGTGGCAGCTCTGCATCCCAGGTCAGCGAATCAGCACCCACCTCTTCCACCAAACCGCCGTCCAAATCCATAAAAAAGGTGAGGGGGAAGGAGGAGACAGAGAGGGAGGTGGCGAAGGAGGAGGTGACGGAGGAGGAGGTGACGGAGAAGGAGGTGACAGAGAGGGTGGAGACAGAAAAACAGCAGGTGAAAGAGACTGCAGAATTGCTGCCACCTGCGGATGATGCCCTTCAGGCGGCTGAACCTGAGATGACCGGGGCCCCCATAGCGAGCGGCAGCAGCGAGGCAAGGACCCGATCTGAGGCTGGACCGGACCCAGCTTCTGCAGCCGTCTCATCTGATAATCCGCCGTCATTGTCTGTTCCTGCACCAGCGACAGACGGGAAGGCCAGCCCCATGCTGGTGGCCTCTCCCGCAGCCGATCAGCCGGCACAGGACGATCTCATCTCAGCCCAGCCGGCACAGGACGATCTCATCTCAGTCCGGCAGGCAGAGGAGGATGCCATCTCCAACCGGCCGCCGATCTTATACAGCCTCCTGCCAGACAGGCCCAGCCCGCAGAGACAGGGCGCGTCGATCATCTGGAGGGCAGAGGCAGAAGATCCGGACGGCGACAGAATCCTCTATCGCTTCCTTTTAAATGGCACTGAGAAGAGAAAATGGTCCCGGTCCAGCAGCTGGAGCTGGCCCACTCGATATCTAGAGGCGGGCGAGTATACCATCACCGTACAGGTTATGGACGGTCTTCACTCGCCTTCTGACTCTTATGACAGCTCTCTGGATGCCACCATGACCATCCTGGAACAAAACCAGCCTCCCATTCTGAAGGACCTGGAGGCGGACCCGAAGAGCCCCCGCTCCCAGGGATCTCTGATCACCTGGACCGCCAGAGCAATAGATCCGGAGCAGGATGAGCTATCCTATCGCTTTCTCCTCGATGGGCGGGAGGTCTCAGGCTGGTCGCCCTCAGACTCCTGGATATGGAACAGCTCCGGGATAGCGGCGGGAGATCATGAGATCACAGTTCAGATAATAGACGGCTCTCATGCCAGCCAGGGCTCTTTTGACGGAGAATTGAGCCGCCCTTACACCCTGATGGAATCAAAGATGCTCTCGGGGACAGAATCAGCCGCAGAATCATCTGCTGCGCCTCCAGAAAGCTCAGTTGAGGAGGCCTCAAAGTCCGCGGGTGCTCTAGCAACTCAATCCTCTATTGCATCCCTCAATCAGATCCCGGTGCTCACGGGACTCGAGCCGGATGCAATCAGCCCGATGAAGATGGGCGCGATCGTAAACTGGACTGCCCATGCCACCGATCCCGGCGGAGACCAGCTATGCTATAAATTCCTCCTCGATGATCAGGATGTGACCGGCTGGTCCTCTTCCCCTCTCTGGAGCTGGAACACATCCGATGCCCATCCCGGCAGCCATAAGATCACCGTCCAGGTCAGAGATGGCAGTTGTACCCAGGAAGGCTCTTTCGATGCCTCAATGGATGCGGCATTCACCCTGGAGGAGATCAATCAGCCCCCCATCCTTCTGAGCCTTGAACCGGACCTTCCCAGCCCTCAGGTCCAAGGGGAGATCATCACCTGGAAGGCAGAGGCTACTGATCCGGATAATGATCCTGTCTTTTACAAGTTCCAGCTTGGAGGCAAGGATATGGTCCGGTGGTCGGAATCAAATAGCTGGAGCTGGTCCACCCGGGGCCTGGCCGCCGGTGATTACCTGATAACCGTCCTAGTGAGGGATGGCCATCATGAATCCGAGTATTCATTTGATAGCTCTTTAGAGAGGAGCTTCAGACTCAACACCGCCATTGATCAGCAGATAGAAGAGCTGATGCTCCAGAGAAGCTCTAAAGCCACGGATAATGCGGATTTTCGTTCCTCTGATATCCGGGTGGTGGTGGCTGATCCAGAGGTATGATGAGTGTAAGACCCCTGAGGCTTGATGGTTACAGAGTCCCTGAGGCTAGGTGGGTGCAGAGTCCCTGAGGCTGGATGGCATTAGATTTAAGTCCATTATCCCTCCAATACCTTCTCCTATCCATGAGGATCCTTCAGGTATCTCCTTATTTTCCACCCCATCTGGGTGGGGTTGAGTATCATGTGAAAGAGCTGGCCGACGGCCTGAGCAGGAGAGGCCACCAGGTGACTGTGGCTTCATCATGCGGAAGCTGGAATAATGATTTTATCCTCATTCCCAGCATAGATCTCTTTTATGTTCCCGTTCCTGTAAAACGGCCCAGCATCGAGGCGGACATATATCACAGCCATGTGCCCAGCCCCCTCTTCGCCTTCATGCTCCGGGACTCATCTCCCCATGTTATCACCTATCATAACGATGTGGTGATCCCAGGGAACCTGAATGGATACAACCTCCCCCGCTCCATTGGAGCGGCGGTGGAGGGGATAAACCGGGGGATCATCCGGCCAATCCTTGATCGGGCGAAGATCATCATATCCACCACAAGAAGCTATGCTGAAACCTCTCCCGTTCTTAAAGACTACATTCATAAGACCAGGATCGTGCCCAATGCTGTTGATATCTCCCTCTATCCTCGCGTCCAGAAGAAGAGAGGATATGTCCTTTATGCCGGCAGGCTGCTGCACTATAAAGGAATTGAGAGCCTGATTCATGCTATGAAGGAGGTGCAGAAGAGGGCCGATCTCGAGCTGGTTCTGGTGGGCGATGGCTATGACCGTCACCGTCTGGAGAGACTGGCTACAAAACTCGCTGTCAGGGCCAGGTTCACCGGCCGGCTGGATCGGGCCAGCTTCATCGAAGCCCTCTCTCATGCTGAGCTCCTGGTCCTGCCCACCCAGAACCGCCTGGAGGCCTTTGGCATCGTCCTCATCGAGGCCATGGCCTGCGAGACTCCCGTCCTGGCCTTCAATACCCCGGGGGTGGCTGAGATAGCAGAGGAGGGAGGAATGGTCTATTCCAGTCCGGAAGAGCTGAGCGATATGATACTGGAGCTGCACAGAAGCCCTGATCTGAGGAGGAGTCTGGGCCGGAAGGGAAGGGTGGCTGTGGAGGAGAAGTACTCCTGGACGCAAGCCCTGGATCTGGTGGAGTCGGTCTACAGAGAGGTGGCCTATGAGAGCTCGGGTCAATAAGTATTTACAGAATAGATCTTTAGCAATCAATTGATGAATGAGAGACTGAAGGCCACATCATTTGCCATCCTGATGAGCCTCGTCTCCATCGTCCTCATCATCCATTATACTGGTGCCGATATAAGCTGGGAGGTGATCTCGAGGGTCAGTGGGGGGTTCATGATCCTGGCGGTCGCCCTTCATGTCCTCTCCTGGATGATCTACTCTCTCCGGCTCAAGCTACTGGCATCAATGGCCGGCCACCCAATAGACTTCTCCCTCTCCTTTCGATGTACCCTGGCATCGAGCTTCCTGGCCGCCATCACTCCATCTTCTGCCGGAGGAGAGCCCCTGCGCGTCAAGATCCTGGCAGATGACGGCATGAGCTACGGGGGTGCTACAGCGGTGGTGATAAGCGAGAGGCTGCTTGACAGCATATTCTTCCTGACCTCACTGGCTGTATTTCTCATGATCTCCGGCTTTTTCGCTGACTTCGGCCTGAAGGTGGGCGCTATCTTCCTTCTCTTTCTGCTGCTTTTCCTGGCATTTCTCAGGCAACTCATCATCCGACCGAGAAGGATTGCCCGTATGATGGAGTGGATTAAGAAGAAGACTGGGAACAGAGGGGTCGTCCTCTCCCTGGAGCGGGAGATCTGGCTGTTTCGGGATGCTGGAATTCAGCTTGTTAAAGAGACAATGCGCTGCTTGCCGGTCCTGGGGATGATGACGGCGATCATCTGGTTGAGCGATTTTCTGGTCCCCTCAGCTCTATTGGCGGGCATGGCCCACGACTCCAGCATCCTTCTCTCGGTGACCGCTCAGAACATCCTGGCGATAGTGGGCCTCCTTCCACTGACCCCCGGGGCCAGCGGAATAGCAGAGCTGGGAATGAGCTACCTTTATTCCGCCTTTGTCTCCCCTGCCCTGCTGCTGCCTTTGATCGTCCTGTGGCGTCTGATCACCTACTTCTTGAACATCGTAGTGGGCGCAGCCTTCGCTGGGGTCAGCATCAATGGGATGATAAAAAAATAAAAAAAAATTTGGCCTGCAGACCATCCTTTGGCCTGCAGTGGATAGATCTAGCTTCTGCTCAGGATATAACCTATGATCCTGCCATAGGCGGGCCTTGCCACCAGCGTTCCCAGGGCCACACCGATGATGATGATCAGGGCGAATCCAGTCAGGGCACCGAATCCCATGTAGAGCAATGGAATCATGGCCACGGCTGTGGTCGCTGCTGCGCCCAGGATGATGGCAAAGGCGCGGGAAAGGCGGCCCAGATAGACCTTGCTGGTGGTCACGGCCGTCGCTTTGCCAATGCCTGCCTTCTCTGCCGCCTCTGCCGCCCTCTCTTTAATGCTTCTCTCAGATGAGGCAGGTGCGGCCTCTCCACCCTTGATCACCTCATCGGTGATGATGACCAGTTGATCGACGCCCGTCCCTATCACCATGATGATGCCGGCCAGGCTGGCCAGATCAAGCTGCCATTTGGCCAGGGACCAGACGCCCAGCATAATCGCCACCTCGCTCAGCGAGGTGAAGAGCATGGGCAGCACTATCCTCCTCTCCCGGTAGCGGTAGTATATCATGGCAGCAACAGCAAGAAGGGCGATCAAGCCGGCTATCACCATCTGGATCTTGAACCGTTTGCCCAGAGCGGCTGACACCTGGCCCGATCCCACAATATCCACATTGACCGGCAGGGCGCCTTCCTGCAGGTGAATCTGGAGCTTCTTAGCCTCCTGGGAGCCTTGCTCCCCTGCGCCCACCCGTGCCTCCAGCCCTCGCGATGGTGCCTTCTGCAGGGTGCTTGCCAGCTCCGGGGAGAGGGGGGCGCTGAAGACAGGCTCCTTGTCCAGGTACATGGTTATGTGGTGTGCCTCCGGGTTCTTGACGGCGCCGGTGTCTATCGCTGCCTTCTGGAAGGCTGCTGCCCCTCCCTCGGAGAGGGTGAAGGGCACTCCCCACTGGCCGCTCCGATCGCCCCTTGGGATGTCCACGGACTCCACTGCATCTCCATAAAGGACATGCATGCTCTGGTTCTCCTCGGTCTGGATCCTGATCTCGAACTTGCCGGGCTTGCCCACTACATCCTGAGCCGAGGCCACATCCATTCCCGCCAGATCGATGAGGATGTACTTGTTGTCCATCATCCTCACTCTGATGTCCTGCAGCCCCAGACGGTTGAGCTTGGAGTCCAGGACCCTCTTCGTATCCTCCACAGTCTCAGGTGTGAGCCCTTCAGCGAAGGTATCCTCGCCTGTGGGCACCTTCCCGCCCACTGGGGCGAGGAGGGCATCAAGGGATTCCCTGGTGACATCGGTCCTGATCTCATAAATGACGGGGGCGAATTGCACAATCTTGACGTCAGCGTCAAGGCCCTTTTGCAGATAATTGATTATTATCGTCTCGGGAGAGGCAGGTATGGTGACCTTGGTGGCGTTGAGAAGCGGTGCCATCTCAGCGTTCATATACCCCAGGTTGCTCGGAAGGGCTGGATCGACGCTGCCCGGAACGGTCACAATATAGCTGTCACCGCGCCTCTCCACGGAGTTGGTGGCAAACTGATACTGGAGAATGCTCTCAGGATTGGCATCCACCTGGGCCATGGCCCCCTGCAGTTTGAGCTGAAGATACGATCCGCCCTGCAGGTCCAGGCCATACTTGAGGCCAAAGGCCCCTATGCAGATCAAGGCCGCCGCCAGGAATAAAGCGAACAGCACAACTCTCTTGTCCCTGCTGAGGTCTTCTATCAGGCTCATCTCCTCTGCCCCCTTGCTGCCTTGCGAGGCCGGCCTAAATACCATCTCAGCCCCTGGGCATTAGTGATCCAGGTATTGAATACATCTGCCGCCAGGCCGAAGATGAGCACTGTCGACATATCTGCTATCACATCCATTCTGCTGAATGAGGGCAGTAGCAGATGAAGGAAATTGGAGACGATTATGAGAGCGATCACCGCCGAGATCGTGGTTGCGGCCATGGTCAGGCCGGTGCCCATTGCCCCCTTTATCTTCTCATCCACTGTCCCTTTGCGTTTCAAGACCCTCATGGTGAGCAGAATATCAGTATCAACCGAGTAGCCGATGAGCATTAGCAATGCCGCCACCGTCCCCAAGGAGAGCTGGACTCCTGTCAGGTTCATTGATGCCGCCGCTGTCAGGATATCAGCCAGAGCGCAGAGCACCACCAGCAATGAGACAACGACCTGCCTGAATACTATGAAGACCACTATCGCCATGAGCAAAAATGAGACGGGCAGATATCTCACCACCTGCGCCTGAAGGTTCTGGCTGTATACGGGTCCCATATGTCTGATCTCGGCATCGTCTCCGTATCTGTCCACGATCTGCTGGGCAAGCGCCGTGTATTTCTCGTCGCTCATGGGGCCGAACTGAATCATATATCGGCTGCCCACATCTCTCACACCGGCCAGCGGGTATTTATCATACTCTCCGGCTACGGCATCCTCTGAATCGGTAGCTGGCACTGTGACCAGTGTGCCTCCTGTGAACTCTATCCCCAGATTTACGGGCGATCCCGTATTGAGATAGGTTACCCCCAAGCTGATCAATGCTAATATAATGACTGCTATGGGAATCAGCATCATCTGCTTGGGCGGGTACTTGGAAATGATATCGTCCAGTTCCATATAATTCTCCTCGAAATCGATCTGATCAACCAACTGCTAGGCATCTTTGGCTCTGATTGCATCTGCAATCTTCATTGGGATATCCGATCCTTGTTGAGATATGCAATCGTTGTTGTGATATCCGATCGTTATTGGGATATGTAATCCCTATTGGCTGGCATCAACTGACCTATCGATTGACATCTTTCAGTCTTTTTTCAGAATATTTCCCTCTATTTACGGCTTGCTATCCGACCTTCTCCCATTTCTCCAGGTTTACCACCTGAGATAGCGTCTTTCCCCGGCGGATCTCCTCAAAGAGCCTGTCTTCAGTCTTCTCCACCTCTTTTGCCCTTCTCGCGATCTCATAGGCCCTCTCTTTGGGAATCACCACCACACCGCTATCATCGCCCACGATATAATCGCCGGGCCGGACAGTCTGGCCGCCACAGACTATCTCCGAGTTTATCTCCCCCATGCCTTTGGGGTCCCCGGCATTGGGAACCACATCAGAGGAGAAGAGTGGATAGTCCATTGGCCTTATCTCCTGCAGGTCCCGCACTGCGCCATCGACGACAACTCCCTCCACCCCCTTGATCTTGCAGCTCAGTGTGGCCAATCCACCCCAGGGAGCGATGTTATTGCTTCCATTATAGATCACCAGGACGTCGCCTGGGCCTGCCAGGTCGATGGCTTCAACCGGTTTTGCCCAGTCTCCAGCAAATGTCTGCACTGTGATCGCCCGGCCCACGATCTTCTTTCCCGGGATCAGGGGGTGAATCCCCCGCATGGCTCCCTTGCGGTGCATGGCATCGGAGATATTGGATGAGGATACACTGCGCAGCAAAGAGACGATCTCCTCATCCAGGCTCATCTTAGGGGTGGTGCTTGCCTGGGCATTGTCGATGGATTCGCGAATCCTCCGCGCAGATTCAGTCACATTTGCGCTGCGCACGATGCTTCCTCCCACGATGACTATGTCCGCTCCGCTGGCCACGGCATCGGCAGCAGAAGCAGCATCCATGCCCCCAGCAGCGGCAACAGGGGTCTTCACCTCTTCGACGATCTGCTTAAGAAAATCGATTGTGTCCTTGCCGGTCATCTGCTGGTCTATTCCCACATGAACGCAGATGTAGTCCACTCCCAGCGCTTCCAGCTCACGGGAGCGGCCAACTGGATCGGGTACAGTGAGAAGATCCATCATTATCTGCACTCCATACTTGCGCGCCGCCCGCAGGGCATCCTCGACGGTGGAGTTGTCGGATGCTGCCAGCAGTGCCACAATATCCGCCCCCGCCTTGGCTGCCATCTCCACCTCCATGGCGCCGGTGTCCACGGTCTTCATATCTGCTACGATCTTCGTCCCGGGAAGGGCTCTTTTCATCTCGCGCACAGAGTCCATGCCCTCGCTCTTGATGAGAGGGGTGCCGGCCTCGATCCAGTCTGCTCCACCCAGTACGGCCTCTTTGGCTATCTGAATCGATCTGTCCAACTCCAGAAGATCCATTGCCACCTGTAGAATGGGTTTAATACCAAATCACCACCACAACATAACAAGCTTTAGCAAAAGGATGCATGGTATATAAAATGAAGCTGGCAGAGATTTCTGAGATAGAGCTCGAAGACGGTCCCTTTCCGCCCCACAGCCTTGGCTTTGTCAAGCTGCATGGAAATGGCAATGATTTCATCCTCATAGATGAGATCTCAAGGGAGCTTGTGGCTGAGAGCGCCAAGAGGAGAATTGCTATCGCATGCTGCCGTCGCAGCTTTGGCATAGGAGCAGATGGAGTTCTGTTTCTGACAGGCAGCCAGCGAGCAGACCTGGGCATGAGGCTGTTTCAGCCGGACGGTTCAGAGGCGGAGATGTGCGGCAATGGCATACGCTGTCTTGCCAAGTATGCCTGGGAGACGGGCTATGTGGGCCAATCCTTCGATGTAGAGACACTGGCGGGCATAATCCCAGTCCAGGTTCGGGAGAGGGATGGGGGCTTTTGGGCCAGGGTGGATATGGGAGTGCCCCGGTTCGATAGACCCTCCATTCCTGCCTGCGGCAGCGGCGATCTGATAAATGAGACGATAGGAGATTATGCCATCTCGGCGGTCAATACCGGCGTTCCCCATGCCGTTATCTTTGTGGAAGACCTGGATATTGATATCGATGATGCTGCTCCGCCAATCAGACACAACACTCTCTTTCCTGAGGGGGCGAATGTCAACTTCGTCCGGGCAGGGTCATCATTGCAGGTCAGGACCTTCGAGCGGGGGGTGGAGGGGGAGACCTTCTCCTGTGGAACGGGAGCTGTGGCCTCAGCCAGTATTGCCCGCAGGCTGGGGCTGGTCGGGGATGAGGTTCTGGTGGAGACTAAGGGAGGGCCGCTGATCATAACATTCGCCGGGGATAAGGCATTTATGGAAGGGCCAGCGGTAACTGTATATTCCGCTGAGATGGACGAAGAGTACTGGTGGAGCCTGTTTGCGGAGATGTGATAAGATTATAGCGACAAGAGGCTGGATGGCGGCAGGGCTATCTTGGTTGATGGTACTGTTTATCCTCCTGGTACCAGTCAATGCAGAGCATTACACAATGCAGATCGGCAGCAAGAGCAATCCCAATGCCCATCTCTTCTCCTATGACCAGAAGTTCCGCCAGAACACCCTGGTCAATAACATTCCGCTGCTGACCCGGGCGAATGTGGAGTTCACCGATGCCACCCGCCTCTCGACAAAGATGGATCTGCGAACGGAGGCCAATCTCACTGAGATCACAATCGATGCTGATTTCATCGGCATAGGGCGTTTAGGTTATCTGGTCTTGGACCCTGAGAGCGGCGATGTCAGGCACGAGCAATCGCGGATCAACCACCTCTTTGCGGGCAACTTCAGCATCGAGGAGCAGATACTGGTAGCAAAGGATCATATGAGAGAGTGCGGATACGGCTCATTGCCCTGCACCTAGGATGCCTATTTTTATATCATTTTTGCCGGAGAGCTGCTCTGAGATGATGCTGTCCATCATCTGCAGGAATTCCTCTTTTGCCTTCTGAGGAATGGTCGCTCCGGCAGCGACATTATGGCCCCCTCCCATCCCACCCACAGCCCGGGCGGAGAGGGAGAGGGCAGAGGCCAGATCCAGGCCGGAGCGAACCAGATCCTGGGTTCCCCGGGCGGATACCTTGAGATCTCCCTCCTCGTTCTGGGCAAAGGCCAGGATGGGCCGGTTGCGGTCCGCCATCTGGAAGCTCATTCCGGCCACAATCCCGATGATCGTGTCCAGGATGGCATCTCCAGCATCGAAGTACTGGATGCTCTTCAATGGGGTGATCCCCCTCTCGGCGACCAGCTTCAGTCCGGCTACCAGGTTCTGGCGATGCTGTCCCAGGAGGGCGCGGGCCTGATCGAGGGCCTTCTCTCTATCCCCCATACTGACCTTCAGACCGACACTGGCATGGCCGTAACGGGCGGTGGCATTCAGGAGGGTCGAATACTCAGAGGCGTCTTTGAGCTCAGTTCCCTCCCGCTCCTTCAGCAGGATGTAGACCTCGCCGATCAGCCGCTCCAGCCTGGTATTGGAGATGCCGCTGCGCATCCCTTTCTGAATGATGGCCGTGACCACTGCAGCCTTCTCCTCCTGGCTGAGATCTATCCAGCGCCGCCATCTCTCCCCGCCCAGACGGATTCCAATCTCTTTAAGGAAATCAATGCATGCGTCCTCTTTGCCTGAGAGTCCGGGCAGATAAGGGTCCTGGGAGTACTCCAGCATCTTATAGACCGGGCGGGTCTGCCTGCCGAAGAGCTTGATGTCTCTGCAGTAGTCTATCACCCCCGCTCTTGAGCCTATATCCAGGATGTGGCGGTTCAGGCCGATGAGCTGGCCGCTGGCCATATCCTGCAGATCGCCCACTGCTCCCACCACTGCCAGTGCCGCCAGATCGTCATTGGCCCCGGGGTCAGATGCCAGGGCCCTGGCCAGAAGAAATGAGCTGCCGCTGCCGCTGAGCTGGTTTGCTCCATCTGCTCCCACCAGATGGGGATTGATGTGAGCCAGGGGCTGTGATGAGCAGTCCTGTGGCTTATGATGGTCGGCCACAATTGCATCCAGCCTCCTATCTGAGATCTCCTGGATCATCCCGCTGCCAAGGTCTGTGAATATGACCAGGTCAGCTCCCTGGTCGGCGACCTCATCCAGTGCGACCTCATCCAGTTGCCGGAAGAAGAGGGGCTTGTACTCGATATTCCTTCTCTTCAGGGCAGTGCAGATGATGGCAGCAGCAGTCAGCCCATCAGCATCCACATGGGAGACGACTGAGATCTCCTTATGCTTGCAGATCAGATCTCCGCAGCCTTTACAGAGCAGATTCAGCTCGTCGAACCTCCTCATGCTCCTGGCTTCTGCCCCTCCCGCCATATCTATTACAATTTTAAGGAATATTTATAAATCTTTGGCCTGGGGCGAAGGTGATTCTATGGACCGATTTTTGCATCGATAGAATCTATCTTTCCTGACCAGGGCGTTCCCAGAAGCCTGAAGCTTCCCGGTCTTCTCTCCATCCTGGGGTATCTATTGATGAGGGTTTCATTGGATGGCTTGGCTTTGGTGAAGAGGAGCTGATTCAAAATGGTGACATTCTGGGAGTGGTTGGATTGAAAGAGATACCTGTTCACAACCTCTCCTGTGCCGTGAACCTCTCCTATGGCTTTTGTGCTCTCAGCCGAGCCTATATCGAAGTCGGTCATGACTGTGCCCGTTCCAGCAACGTTGTGGCTGTACTCTATAACATTCAAGGCCATAGCCTCCCCCAGTACCCAGATCATCATGGCCATGAGAATTAACCGGGGGACTTTTTCTGCTATCATGTCTCAAGCCTCTGTTTTTCCCTTTTCTTATTTAAGAGCAGCGAAGGGGGCTTGTCATCATGCCGGTCACGCTGCTGGATGTGTATGCTAAGATCTGTAAGCGAAGTTTACAAAGATGATACATGCAAAGATGATACATGCAAAGATGATACATGCAAAGATGATACATGCAAGGATGATACATGCAAAGATGATGTATGCAAGGATGATATATGTAAAGATGTGAAGATGATGTATGCAAAGATGGTATATATGCGGAGAATATAGAGAAGATCATCTTATGTGGAGACAATGCACCGGATCGGATATTCATGACTTCGCCCTTCAGTCAGCTTGATATAGCACCTACAGCCGCCCGGCTGCTGGGGGTAGATCTGCCTGCCAGTGATGGTCAGCCAATCGACCTGGTGGAGGGGTGGGGCTGCAGGAATGCCGCCATCATAATAGTGGACAGCCTGGGGTACGATCTGATGCTCTATCTGCTGCCTCGGATGAAGAATACAGCCCGGCTTATCGATGATGGGCTTCTTCTCCAAGCCAGAGCAGTCTCCAATCACACCACCCCTGCTATAGCCAGCATTCTGAGCGGGCTGCTGCCTGAGCACCACCAGATCTTCGATAAGGAGGGGGCGAAGAGCTCAAGCATTCCCAGCCTGCCGGAGATAGCCAGCGCTGCCGGCCTGAAGTCAGCAGTGATAATGGAGAGCAATGGTGCAGAGGTCTATGAGGGCCTGATCGAGATCATCCATGGAATATCTGACCGCATCCCTCCGGAGGAGTTCGACCAGAAGGCCTGCCAGATGACCGTTCAATCCCTGCGAGAGAACCCCAGACTTCTAGTCTCCTATTTCATTGGGATCGATAAAAGCGTTCACCTGGGACGGGAGTGGGCTGGCATTCGCAATGCGGCATTGAATATCGATCGTTTCCTGGGAGAGATTGCAGAAGAGGCAGATGAGAGGACCCTATTGATGATCTGCGGAGATCATCCCATTCATGCCGGGCCCTTGAAGAGGAGCTCTGAGCCACTCCGTGTTGCTCTCATCCTGGCCAGAGGAAGGAGAAAAAGAGGGCAGATTGATGAAAACGGGCCGTGATTCCATAATTCAACTCCGATATGCATAGCTCCGATATGTACAGCACCGATATGCATAGCTCCGATATGCATAGCTCAGATATGTACAGCTCCGATATGCATAGCTCAGATATGCATAGCTCCGATATGCATAGCTCCGATATGTACAGCTCCGGTATGTACAGCTCAGATATGTGTGGCCTGATATGCATAGCCCAGATATGTGTAGCTCAGGTACGATAGGTTTAAATGCCGTAAGCGAATAGACTAGTCCGATGGACGAGAATATCTCCGAGGTTTTTCAGTTGATTGCTGAAGATGAGCGAAGACGCAGGTATCTTAAGGAGGTTGGCGACTGGTTGATAGATGAATATTTCGAGCCCCATCAGGCATCATAAACCTTTTTAAATTCCTTGGCTGCGGTCTGCAATCGGCCACCCAGCTCAATCCCTGAAAATTCTGCGCGCCTTTCATCTCATCGGATTTTGGTGTGGCGGTGACGATCTCAATATCTCATCTACGCCCCCGATTCTGCATGCTCTGCGCGCACGACCAAACCAATTTTTTTGCCATGATTGCAGTGTGAATTGATCATCTCTCAAAAATTTCGGCGTTAGGAGGCCTTTGTGAAACGATTTCACAGCTGAAAAACTCCGCCGCGCAAAAAAATCAGCTTTACTGATAGCGTATCGTCCTAATAGTAGTCGCCTGAACTTCCTTTTCACAATACATTTTGCCCGGATTTAACCGTCAAACGGCTTTTGTGTGAAATACTATTCAGACTACTATTAGAGCTTTATTTGCTTAAATAAACCAAAATACTTGTTTTAAGCTATTAACTACAACTATCGACTATTAGAAAGTTTTATATACCACAAAAATAAGGTTAATATTGTGCCAGAAAGGCCAGACAACCTGTCCAAATACATCGGGACGGGGCGGATGGAGGGGTTATTCGTCTGAGGGGATGGATGAACCTTAAAAGCATATCTGGGAAGTGAGGAGCGCGTATGGTGAATATGCCCTGAGCGTAGGGTCCGTCTGTTCCGCCATAAACATTGTGGTGGAACTCCCGGTTCATGGCGGCAAGTTCACCACAGTCCGACTATAACGTGCACCAAGAAGGGATGGCATCGGGAGTAGCAATGAAGGGGATATCGATGATCTGGGAATGGTCTTTCGATGGTTGGTCTAGACGCTTCACAACCAATTCACTTCCTATAGATAATGGCACAAGGGGTAGCATGAAGGAGTGCATACAGAGTCCTGGTTCGATCATCTGTCTAAACGACTGTTCATAGCCGGGAAGGGACGGCCTGTGAATGGGTTGAAGATGATCCTCTGTCTGGATAAGACCAAGGCGCTCATTGCTGGAAAGGGACGGCAATGAGAATCTGGAGGCAGAGCCGGGATTGTGGTGCATCAGTAGTGACAGGCAGCGTATGCCAACAAAAAAGACATAGCCTGGTTTTAAGGGAGACCGGGTCTATTGCTCAGCCTGCCTGCCTGTTGAACAAAGGGGATGGCACGAGAGGAAATCAGCGATCGGATCCAGCGATGATGGATTTGCGGAGGGGAGGATGATGAGAGGGCAGATCAAGCTATTTACACTGCAGATGGACCTGGAAAGAGGCAATCAATTGGGACTCTCCAGGATGATGAACGGGAAGTTCGACCTCGAAGGGTCTCCTGTATCCGGCAGGGGTATATCCCTTCCAAATCTGGCATTGATATCTGGAAGATGATATGGCGGATGTTATGCTGGAGGGGAGCGGGAGGAGAGGATGAGGATCCGGATTGAGATCGAGGATGGCGGACTTAAATCATCATATGAATTTGAGTCGCAGAATATGGATAAAGAGGCTTTGAGGGAGAAGATCATAGGCTTTCTCTCCGCTTCCAGCATCTTCGAAGGCAAGGAGGAACGGGCGGCAATAGCGCATATACCCGATTACAGCAGCGGTGGCACCCTCATGAACCGCCTGGAGAAGTTCATCAAATATGAATTTTCCAATACCTGGTTTAACTCTCAGGAGCTGAGAGAGAGGTATGAGACGATAGCCGATGACATAAAGCTCAGCACAGTCTCCACGTACCTGTCCAGAATGAATCGCGATGGTCTGCTGGAAAGGAGAGGGAACAGAAACAATCGCCAGTATAGACTGATAGAACCAGTCGAGCAGGAGATGCTGCCAAATCACAATTATCAGCGACAGAATGGCTATGAAAAGAGAAGAGCAGAGGGCAGATGAGATGGCCTGGCCGGAAGGGCATCAATGGCTTTCCCACCTCCAAGTCTCCATTGTTATTCCGGCCTCTCTGCTCTAAACCTCAGGCCAGTTCTCCTCGCCTTTGCAACTTGTCATGAAGATTATTTAAAATCATTGGCCAGAATATGCCTTCTTGCTATGAAAACAATATTATAATCACTATCCTGCAACCATTACATCCTTCGGAGGCGATTCCCTCATCAGCCCTCTAAAAAAAGAATCATGCTGTCTTGTGCCATTGTGGTGGCTCAAGGATGCCTATTTCGGCACAAAGACAAAAAAGATACAAAAAATGAGAATGCATCCCCGGGATCAGAGTGAGCAACAACCAGAACAGGCAGCAATCAGAACAGGCAGCAATCAGAACAGGCAGCAATCAGAATGAGAAATGAAATAGAGCCGATGAGCTTGAAAAGGCCTTAGTCCTTATTGGAGGGATGGAATGAATTTGAACCTATCGCTTATCCTTGTTTTTTTTGGCTATGATCGCAGCAGTCGCTTCTCCTTCTCCGGACAGAGGATCAATAACAGATGGCCTGACCATGATTCATGACATTCAGGGAGATGGGCTATCAAGCCCGCTGGAGGGAAAAGAGGTCTTGATAGAGGCTACTGTCACTGGTATATTTCAAGGATCGGATAGACTGGAAGGATTCTTCGTCCAGGAAGAGGACTGTGATATAGACGATAATATCCTGACCTCGGAAGGCCTCTTCATCTACGATCCCGGGCGGCTGGGAGAGAAGGAGGGCATCTCTATAGGGGATACAGTCCTGGCCAGGGGGGATATCGAGGAGTATCATGGCCTGACCCAGATGAGGCTGAAAGAGATAAAAAAGTCTGACCGGGGCGGGAAAGAGAGTGCATTGACCGCCCATGAGCTCATTCTGCCTCTGGCGCAGGACTCAGTGAGACTGTGTCCGGAGATGGAGCGATATGAAGGAATGCTCCTGATGCTCCCGCAGGATCTTGTCATAACCGATATTGGGAACCTCTCCCGGTACGGAGAGCTGAGCCTGTCTCCTCACTCCCGGCTGCCTATCCCCACCAACGTGGCCCAGCCCGGGGCCCCCGCAGCAGGGATTCAGGAGTTGAACCGGCGCAGCATTATAATCCTCGATGACGGCAGCGGCCGAAGGCATCCCGAATCTTATCCCTTCCCGAAGACCGTCCGCTGCGGAGATACCATCCGGGGAATTACGGGGATAATGAGCTACAGCTTCGGGAACTATAAGATAGAGCCCTTGAACATCTCTGAAATCATCATATCCAATCCCCGGCCGGAAAACCCCGAGCCTGTAGGGGGCAGGTTGAGGATCGCCAGTCTGAATCTGGAGAACTATTTCAATGGCGACGGGCTTGGAGGCGGCTTTCCGGCGGCAAGAGGAGCCAGATCAAAAAGCGAGTTCCAGATGCAGAGAGCTAAGATCCTGCAGGCCATAGCGGATATGAAGGTGGATGTGATCGGGCTCATTGAGATCGAGAACGATGGCTACGGGAACAGCAGTGCCATCAGCGACCTGAATGATGGACTGAATGCCCTCGATGATGGGGCGGGCATGCAGAATTATGAGTTCATTGATCCGGGACTGCCAAAGCTGGGCGGCGACCTGATATCAGTGGGATTCATCTACAACAGAACTAAGATAAGACCAACAGGCAGAGCAGCAACAACCCCGAGGGGGGCCTCTCTCAGGCAACCGCCAGCCTCTTGCCCAGACCTTCGAGGAGATCAGCTCTCAGGAGAGGTTCACCCTGGTGGTCATCCATCTGAAGTCCAAGAAACCTAACAGAGAGGGAGCACGGGCAGAGGGAGATAATGCAGACCGCGGAGATGGCCAGGGGTACTGGAATGCTGACCGCACAGAGGCAGCCAATGAGCTGATCCGCTGGCTCTCATCCGACCCCACAGGAAGCCATGATCCCGATTACCTGATCCTGGGGGATATGAACTCATACCGGAACGAGGATCCCATCAAGGCCTTCAGGAATGCTGGATATGTGGACCTGATAGCCTCCCGCCTCCCTGCCGAGTCCTACTCGTATGTATACGAGGGCCAGTGGGGGGAGCTGGATCATCTCCTGGCAAGCCCCAGCCTGGCTGAACAGGTAACCGGCGCCACCATCTGGCATATAAATGCCGATGAACCACCAGAGCGCGGCTACAGTGGCATCTGGAGCAGCCCGGATAAATATCGCTGCTCTGATCACGATCCACTGATTGCAGGAATAAGCCTTGGGAATAGCAGCTTATGATCAGCTGCCCCCATCCTTATCTTTGGCAGCCAGAGATCCGCTGCCCCGCGCCCTCAGGATCAGAGCAGCATTGGTCTGCCAGATGGTCCCAAAGACAATGAGGCAGAAGCTCAATGCATCTTTTCTTCCCCCTCTGAAGCCCTCCCGCTTGATGGCTGCTGCCTTCTTTAGAAGCTCCAGCTTCTGCTCGCTTGATAGGCCAAGGCTCTTCTCCAGCAGAAAGCGCACCCTGTCCAGGACAACGTTCTCGAATTGCGATGCTTCAGCAAAGCTCTTCATCTTCTCATCAGAGGATGGAATCATACTCCTCTGGTAGATGTTCGCTGACTCCACCTCATAAAAGAGGGCCTTGACCGCCAGGCCGGTTGCCTTCTGGGGCAGGATCACCGCCAGGATAATGGAGGCGAAAGCGATGCTCTGGGGCACCATGATCGCTTTCAGCTTCTCCCACCAGGTGAAACGGGGGTTGATCTCCGGGCGGATATCCCGGCCGTAGAGGATCTTCCCTTCATGCTTTATCTTGTAGAGCAGGGTGAGCTGGCTGGCTACGAGAACGGCTCCCGGCAATAGATCTGGGCGCTTGATCAATCCTTTCCCCCAATCGATATCGTCCGGTCCGAACACCTCGAAGGGCTTGTAGAGCCTGGCCTGCTTCTCCAAAAACTTGATTGAACCTTCCAGGATGCCCTCGCTCGATCCGGTTGAGAGCACCTTGCCAAATTGCATGCCATGCCTCTCATCCAGCTGCCAGAAGAGGGATTCAGCGAACCTCTCCACCCTGCGAACCCCTGCACTGCTCTTGGTCTGGATGATGAGATCCACATCGCTCTTTCCCAGGATGAACTCTCCCCGGGCTGCGCTTCCGAACAAAAGGATAAAATCGATATCTTCGCCCATCGATCTGCTCAGTCCGGATACGAACTCCTCCAAGAATAGCTCTGCCTTCTCCTGGTCAGCGGTCTTTATCTTTTTTTCTGTTTTTATTTTGGCCTCTGTCTTTGGATTGTCCATCATCTCTCATCGACTATTGGCGGCAAAGACTCAAAAAGCTTGGCATTTATATCGAATCTCTCCTGGCCTTTGCAGGCCGGCGGCAGTGGTCGATAACACCCTCCGTTCACATCTGCGAGAGAAGGGATTGCTTCTGACTCATCCCCCCTCCAGAGCCCTCGATACTGCCTCTGCTCCCTCCAGCCCACTCCTCCATCTCCGCCCTGCCAATCGGGGTGATCCGGCCGTCTTCCAGGAGGCAGACTCTATCTCCGATGCTGGCCATGTCCCTCAGATCATGGCTGACAATGATGCTGGGCACATTGCAGCTCTGAATCCTCTCCCGCAGCTCCCTTCTCATCACCGCCTGCTTTCGAATGTCCAGGGCTGAGAGCGGCTCGTCCAGCAGGAGGAGAGACGGCCCGATGATCAGCGCCCTCGCCAGGGCAACGCGCTGCTTCTGTCCGCCGGAGATCTTGGCCGCCTTTGCCCTCCGGATCTCCCACAGTCCCGCCTCCTGCAGGTGATCCCTGACCAGCAGATCTATCCTCTCCTCCGAGAGCTTACGAGTGCGCAGGCCGAAGGCCACATTATCATAAACGCTCATGTGGGGAAAGAGGGCATAGCTTTGGAAGACATATCCGACATTCCTTGCCTCTGGAGACAGGTTCACCCCGGCAAAGGAGTCGTAAAGCGCCCTGCCATCCAGCAGAATCCTTCCCTGGTCGGGAGTGACCAGCCCGGCGACAAGGTTCAGAAGCGTCGTCTTCCCACTGCCGTTGTCCCCCACCAGCATCAAGATCTCTCCTCTGGAAACAGACAGCTTCACATCGAGATCGAGGTCACGAAGCCTCTTGCTGACATCAATCTCTAGCATCTGCTGCACATCCTCCGGGCGAGTATCCCCACCAGGGCGATGATCAGGAAGGAGATGACCACCAGTATCTGGGAGATACATAAAGCGACGCCCAAATCCCCCTGCATGGCGGTGTAGATGGCCAGGGGCATGGTCTGCGTCCTCCCCTGGAAGTTTCCGGCGAACATGATGGTTGCCCCGAACTCGCCCAAGGAGCGGGCAAAGGCGGTGATCGCCCCGGAGATCATGCCATTCATGGCCAGGGGCAGGATCACATAGATGAAGGTGTAGAGCCGGGAGGCTCCCAGGGTGCGGGCGGCATTCTCCAGGGCCAGATCCACGTCCTCGAAGCTCGTCTTTGCCTGGCGGATATAAAAGGGGCTGGAGACAAAGACCTGGGCCATGATCACCGCCAGGGTGGTGAAGGCGATGGAGATCCCGAAGGTGTTCAGGTACTGCCCCAGTACGCCCATCCGGCCGAACGCCATCAGCAAAGCAATGCCTGCCACTGCCGGGGGCATGATCACTGGAAGATGGGTTATTGCGTCCACTACCCCTTTTCCTGGATAGTGATAGCGGGCGCTGATGTAGGCTATGGGCGTTCCCATTATCACCACCATCATCGTGGTCAGAGCAGAGGTCATCATGCTCAGCCGCAGGGCATCTTTGACCATGGGGTCGCCCAAGGAGCGCAAGGTTGCATCCAGGGGGCTCTTAAGAAACAGGGAGGCCACGGGCAAGGCTATGAACATCAAAGTCAGACAGATGACCATTGCCAGGCCTGCCTTGAGAATCCAGTGCCATCTCCCGGGATTTGGGGCTGGCTGCCCAGTGTATTTGTATTCTCTTGCCGCCATCTTTTTCTGTTTATCCGCCTCTTATTCTATTGTCCTCTTGCCCTCTTGCTCTCGCGCCCTCTTGTACTCTTATCCTATCGCTCTCATGCCCTCTTGCTCTCTTGCAGCTCATTCAGGGGTATAAACCCGTAATTTTTTAGTATGTTCTGCCCCTCCTGTGCCATCACCAGATCTATGAATCTTCTGGCCTCTTCTGGTCTTCGGGATTGGTTCAGCATTCCCAAAGGGAACAATCCCAGCACATTGTACTCGTCCGGAACTGCTATCCTTGTGACCTGGCCCCTCATCTTGGGGCTGACATCGGATATAAAGGCAAAGCCCGCATCTGCTTCTCCTAAAGCTATTTTAGAGACGATGCGGTTGACTGTGGTCTCCTCTGAGACTACATTGGCCAGGACAGCATCCCGATAAGCAGAACCATATTTTGGATCATCCGCCATCTTGTTCAGAACCTGCCGGGCATAATCTCCCGCCGGCAGATCACTGGTCCCGATGAGGATCTTCAATCCAGGCTCCATCAGATCAGACAGAACGGTGATATTGGCAGGGTTGTAATTGGGGACGATTACTGCCATCTTATTTCCGGCGAAGATCTGCACAGTGCTGTTATCCATATAGCCTTCCGCCTTCAGAGCATTCATGTGCTTGAGGTTTGCAGAGACCAGGACATCGGCATAGGCTCCCTGCTCAATCTGGGCCCGGAGGGCGGGCACGCCATCGAAATTAAACGCAATGCTTGAATTGCTCCGGCTCTCGTATATCTCTCCGATCTCGCTGAAAGCGCCTGTAAGTCCAGCTCCGCAGAAGACGACCAGATCTTTCTGCTCTTCGGCACAGGCGCAGGAGAGCAGAGCGATCAGGGCCAAAAAAAGAGAGACTCCTGACCTTCTCGTTATCAGTCCGCTGCTCTTTTGAGCATTCATCTGCTTATTATTGACTGGGGCGAATAGCACAGTACAGGCGCCATTCTCAATCTGGATGCGCAGAGCCGGGGAGCCATCGATGAAGTCGGCCAGCTCTCTTCGTTCTTCGGCCAAACCGGCCAATGTGGCCGGAAGAAGAACGGCCATCGGGCATGAAATCGCTCTATTTGTGGTCATGGAATGCAATCCTCCAATTGCTTCTCATCTGGGGGTTTACGTAAATGATATTGCTTACTATTATTTCATTATGTAAACGCTCTGCGCCATTTGCGTTTATCCTAATAACCCTTGCGTTGAGTTGAATATCACAGCCTCAGATGGAGAACGCTGCCCGCCGGCTGATATGGAGTGAACCCCTCCGATGGACAATAAACAGCCCTAAAAAATGCATTCCGTGATATGCGGCAAGATAGCGATTATCGAACCACTATCATAATATCATAACAATTTGGATTAGCGGATACAGATAACAATTGCTGCTTGCCAGCACTGTAACCCCAGGCTTATCCATAGCAGACATGAAAAGCCAAAAATATCACCATTTGAGCAGCTCTCTGGCAGCAGAGAGCTCTTCCAGGCTCATCTGCCCGGGGGCGGTGCTCTCTATAACATAAGCATAGGCCAGAGCGGAGCCATATAATGGAGCCACCGCCCGCAGATGCCTGCCCAGTTCTCCCATCGCGACGAGAGATACGGGCATATCCGCAGACAGCAGAAACCCCAGAAGATCCAGGCCGTCCTTCAGGCTCCCGGGAGTCACGGCGATCTTGGCGATGGCGGCACCGGCCGCTCTCATCCTCTCCAATAGGAGAGCAATCTCATCGATCTTCGGCATTCCCTGGAAGTCATGGTAAGAGAGTATCGCCGGCCGGCTGACCCGGGATATAATCTCCCCTCTTCCCTCTGCCTGAAGTTCGATGTCTATGAAATCGGCATATTCCGAGGCCTGAGCCAGGATCTCCATCCTCTCTCTCTCCGATCCCAGAAACCTTCCTCCCTCTGCCCGGAGGCGGTTGGTGGCGATGATCGGCTTTCCGGTGGCCTGTCGAATGGCTCTTGCCGCCGGGAGAGGATCGCGGATAAGATCCAGCCGCAGCTCTATCATATCGGCTTTGGATGCCAGCCTGATGTCCTCAGTTGCCCCCTCCCCCAGAACGGCAACGATCTGCGGCCTGTTCATCTCCGGCTCATCTCTCCACAATGCTCTCCTCTATCTTCATGCCGAAGTGACGGGCCGCCTCCTCCAGATGGACCAGCACCTCATCCCCGGCCTTGAGTTCAGTCACCGGCTTGGTCCTGCCATCGCTGCTCACCAGCTTTATGGTCTCTGCATTCTGCAGAAGAGTGCTAATCAGCACCCCATCCGCCTCCGCCTCGATGAGGATCATGGGCCTCTTCTCGATCTTCGCCCGCCCGACGATGGCGCTCCTGGTGAGGCCATCCTTGTTCACTATGCTGACCTCATCCCCCGACTTGAGCTCAGAGAGGTAACGGGTCTTATCCCCCACCCGGATATAGGCATGAACGGCACCGGCGTTCACCCGGAAGGGGCGGGCAGCGACATAGGGACTGTCCTCGGACTCGCTATGAACCAGAAAGAAGCCCTTTGCCTGGGAGCCGATGAGCATTCCCTCGCCCGGGACCATCATGCTGGCAGAGTCGACGCAGACCCGGTCGCCCATACCCACAGCTTTGACTGAGGTCACCCTGGCGGATATGAGATCCAGGCGGCCTTTCTCTGACTGCTCTGCCGCATTCATAACCCTCTTGATCTCAGAGAGGTCGGAGCTCTCCAGGAGGACCCCATCCGCCCCCTGCTCCAGGGTGGCCAGGGCCAGCTTCGCCTCATCTGAGCTCTTAACCCCGCTGATGATCTTGACAGAGGAGCCCTGCAGGCCGGCGATCATATTCTCCAGGGGAATGACCTTCCAGTCAGTGCCGATCACCAGGAGATAATCGACATGCTTTCCCATCTCCACTGCGAACTGTTCATACTTCTTGCCGGCGATGACCACATAGGCGGCTTTGCTCCCGGATACGGTCTTGGCCAGGGCATAGTCCATGGAGCTGTTCAGGTCCTTGGGCAGAGGCACCGATCCATCCCCCTCGCCATGCCTGCCGATCACCAGGATATCCTCAGCCCCCCTCTCAGCACCAAAGCACGCCACACGGATCTTTCCCAGCTCTCTTACCCTCTCGATGTTCTCCCGGTCCACAATAACACAGTCGAATCCCGATTCAAGGGCGGTGGTCATCTGCGGTTTGATCTCCTCCCATGATCCTTTGGCCATGAGCCACTTCTCTTTCATATGCCAATCTTTAACATACCATTACAAATCTCTTTTGCAGACCACATAGCACACAGGATACACAAGAGTTATACGCCTGGGATAGCAATGAATGATAGAATGGAAAACCGCCTGATCTACTATCCAGTGGGCATGCTTATCATGCTCATCTTTGCATTCTTGATCGTTGTAGTGGTGAGCTTTCTCTTCCTGAACCTGGCAAAGACGGCCTTCATCAAGATCGGTTTCTCCTGGAGCCAGGCTCTCTTTGTGCTCCTGGCATCTCTGGTGGGGTCGAGCATCAACATCCCCCTGACCAACCTGCGATGCAGTGCCACTATGGTGGAGGATAGATACATCCGGGCCTTTGGAGTAACCTACCGCGTCCCAGTGGCCGGCAGCTGCAATACCCTTCTGGCCATAAATGTGGGGGGAGCCCTGATTCCGATGTTTATCTCCTTCGCCCTGATCTATCGCTTCCCTCAGTCGCTCTATTATGCCCTTGCCGGGATCGCTATAGTGGCCATCGTCACCAACCGGGTGGCAAAGCCGGTCCGGGGGCTGGGGATTGCAACTCCCGCCTTGATCCCACCCCTTTGTGCCGCCCTGGCGGCGATCCTGATGGTCTACGGTCTGGGCGCTCCACATGATCTTATCTTCCTCATCGCTTATGCGGCAGGAACCCTGGGAACTCTTCTCGGGGCAGACATCCTCAACCTGGGAAAGATCAGGGACATGGGCGCTCCAGTGGCCAGCATCGGCGGTGCTGGAACCTTCGATGGCGTCTTCCTCAGCGGCCTTATTGCTGTGCTCCTGCTGTGAGGATAGATTAAATTGAGAGTCGATAGATAATTAGCACGGGAATACACATAAAGAGGGCGGAAAAAGGTGACGAAAAGAGAGACGGAGGGAAGGATGGAGAGAGAAGCGGGAAGAGGGGCAGAACAGAGAGGGAGGGGGAGAGGATGAGCTTCAGGGGCTATCTGGAGGATCTGGAGAGGGCCGGCCTGATCGCTCATGTCCATGAACCGGTCTCTCCTGTTCAGGAGGTCACAGAACGCTCCTGGGGCAGAGGGCCGGTTCTATTTCATGATGTATCCGGCCACAGGTGCTGCCTGAACATCCTTGGGACGCGGGAGCTCCTGGCCCGAGCCCTGGGCGTCCCCCCCCGGGATATGGTCGCCCATCTATCCCGGATCGGCTGCCAGGGGCCAGTGCGAGAGGTGGAGTGGTCCTCTTTTCTGGAGAATGTCTCCCCGCCGGATCTGGGCCGCCTGCCGGTATTGACCCACTTTCCCGGGGACGGAGGCCCCTATATCACCTCCGGGGTGGTGATAAGCAGCTTTGGTGGGAGGATCAATGCCTGTGTTCACCGCCTGATGCTCCTGGAAAAAGATCGACTGGCGGCAAGGCTGGTTCCGGGAAGGCATACCCATCAGCTCTATGAGGCCGCCTTAGCCAGGGGCGGGGAGGTTGCAGTGGCTGTGGCCATAGGAGTGGATCCTCTGGTACTGCTGGCTGCCTCCACCCGTGTCCCGCCCCAGATGGAGTTTGGATATGCTGCTGCTCTGCGGGGCTCCCCTGTAGAGCTGGTCCCTCTGGAGAACGGGGTGCTCGTCCCCCATGCAGAGATCGTTCTGGAGGGATACATCACTGCTGAAAGAGCTGCAGAGGGGCCTTTCGTGGATATCACCGGTACTCGTGACCTGATCAGGCAGGAGCCGGTCATCAGGCTGACCAGGATGATGATGCGCACCGATCCCATCTATCACGGCCTTCTCCCGGCGGGAGGAGAGCACAAGATGTTGATGGGGATACCCTATGAGCCCCTCATTTATCAGGCGGTCTCCAGGGTGGCTAAGGTGAGAGATGTCATGCTTACTGAAGGCGGCTGCTGCTACTTCCATGCCGTGGTGCAGATCGAGAAGGAGAAGGAGGAGGATGGGAAAAGGGCTATCGATGCGGCAATCAAGGCCCATGGATCCTTGAAGCATGTTCTGGTGGTGGACTCGGACATCAATATTCGCGATCCGCAGGACCTGGAGTACGCCCTGGCCACCCGGATGCGCGGCGATGAGGATATCGTCCTCTATCCCAATGTGCGCGGCAGCACCCTTGACCCCAGGAGCAATGAGGGCATGACCACCAAGGTGGGCGTGGACGCCACCGCCAAGCTGGACCGGCTCTGGAAGTTCCAGAGGGTGACCCCAGCCGGTCAGGGCTGAGAGGGGCCGGAGGAGTGGCTAGAGGGGAGAGGGACGGGATGGGGGCTGAGGGGAGGTGAGAGGAGGTGAGAGGTTCAGAGGAGGCGGGATCGCCCTGGCGCAGCCGTTTGCATCCCTCCAGGCCTTCTTCTCCCTCCTCTCCACTCAGATCTCCAGATAGAGGCGGATGCTATAGATCACACCGATTCCCAGGATTATGGCCAGGGTTAAAGCAATTATCTGGAATAAGAGCTCATTCATCTCTCATCAACCTCTATCCGGTGAAGGCCTGGCACCGGCTGGCAGGCAGGCGCATCCCCTCCAGTGGATCTGCCTCTTCCCCCGCAGGTCCCAGCACCTGGGCCGATTTCACACCGGTGATTATGGCCATCAGCCTCACCCTGCCCCTCAGCTCCGGCCTTATCCGCGCCCCCCAGATGACATTCGCCTCCGGATCGAGATCCTGGGTGAGGTTGCTGGCGATGGCTGCCGCCTCTTTCAGCGTCATATCCGGTCCGCCGCTGATATGCAGCAGACAGCCTTTTGCCCCTCTGAGATCCACATCTAAAAGGGGGTTTTTCAGAGCAGAGCGGACGATCATCTCCGGGCTTTTTTTCATGCTCCCTCCGCCCACCAGCATGTAGCTCGCTCCCCCGGTGTTCATGATGGTGTGCACATCGGCATAGTCCAGATTGATGAGCGAGGGGCAGGTCAATGTCTCGCAGATGCCCTGGATGATCTCGCCGGCCAGGCCATCGACAAGGGAGAAGGCCTCCTGGAAGGGGAGGTGGGGAGCAGACTGCAGCAGGCGGTTGTTGTCCATCACTATAGAGGTATTGGCATAATTGCGCAGGTCCTCCAGCCCCTCCTCAGCGATGAAGATCCTCTTTCTCTCCACGTGAAACGGGGTGGTGACCATGGCTATCACCAGGGCACCCTGCTGGCGGGCGATTCTGGCCAGCACAGGTGCTGCGCCGGTGCCTGTGCCTCCGCCCATTCCCGCCAGGACGAAGACCAGGTCTGCGCCGCGCAATAGATCCTCCAGCTCTGTTCTGGCGCTCTCCGCCGCCCTTCTTCCCACCTTGGGATCCCCTCCAGCTCCCATCCCCCGGGTGAGCTTTTTGCCGATCAGCATCTTACAGTCTGCGGAGATGCTCTCCAGGTGCTGCCGGTCGGTGTTTATGGCAATGCACCTTGCCCCGTCAAAGCCCATTCTCTTAAGCCTGCTGATAGTGTTTCCCCCTGCGCCGCCGCAGCCTATCACCAGTATCCTGGGGCTGCCCAGGCCGTCAGCCGATTTTGAAAAATCCACAGTATCCCCTAGATCAAGTTCCATCCCTATCCCTTCATTGCTTTCTCTGAATCAATTAGTGATATATGTTAATAATAATTGCGATCGGCAATAGATAAGAATGATCCCGTCCATAATGGATGCAGATGACTGAGCTGCCAGCGGAGGGGGTCTGGTGAAGGGGGGATCAGTTGAAGGGGGATCAGTTGAAGGGGGATCAGGCGGAGGGGGATCAGGCGGAGGGGGATCAGACGGAGGGGGATCAGACGGAGGGGGATCAGACGGAGGGGGATCAGTTGAAGGGGGATCAGTTGAAGGGGGATCAGTTGAAGGGGGATCAGTTGAAGGGGGATCAGTTGGAGAAGGATCTGGCGAAGGGAGATCAGTTGGAGAAGGATCTGGCGAAGGGAGATCCGGCGGAGAGGGATCTGGCAGAATTCATCGCCAAACACTACTCCGGCCGGGTGGCGGAGGTGGGGGTGGGCCATCGCCCCCATCTCGCCCGAATGCTCTTGGATTTGGGCCTGGACCCCATCCTCACCGATAGGGAGGAGAGGCTCTTGGATGGGATGCGGGTGGAGAAGGATGACATCTTCGCCCCCCGCTGGGAGATCTACCAGGGGGCAGCTCTGATCTACTCCATCCGCCCTCCTCTGGAGATGCAGCTGGCCATAGGTGAGCTGGCAGCGGCTTTGGGCGCAGACATCATCCTCCGCCCCCTGCAGGATGAGGTGGCAGATCTGCCCGGCTTTAAGAGGAGGCTGGTGAATTCCGGGAGGGCGAGCTTTTATCTATTCAGAATGAAGGACTAGGGTCGAACTTGACCTATGCCCAGAGGATCATTCAGCAAATAGAGTGTGGGCCCGCAGGTTGTGCTATGGCAGAAGGAAATTCTAACTCCGAATGGCTGTCTGAGGTTTGCCGGAAATTAGATGAGATCAAAGAGAGGGCTCTGAACGATCCCATTCGCGCAGGCAGGGTTTTAGATGATGCCCTCCGGGCGCTCGGGGGCATTCAAGAGGAGGCATCCCATCAGCTGGCAGAGCATCATCCTTTGGAGATAAAGGGATCTCCCAATCAGATTGCAAGGGATGATCACTACAGCACTCTCATCGAGACTGCATTTGAGAGCATCGCCATTGCTGTGGATGGCATAATAGTGGAGGCCCACGAGGCCTTTGCCCTGGCCAACGGCTATGAGCACTCTGAGCTGATCGGCTCGCATGTGACCAAATTCCTCATCCCCGAGGAGTATGATGCTGCTTTTGAGGCTCTGAGGAGCAACGACGAGCGCATCAGTGAGTTCTCTGCCCTTAAAAAGGATGGATCGACATTCTCCGTCGAGACGCACGGTCGGATCATAGAACGGGATGGCCTCCCTCTTCGCGTGACGGTGATAAGGGATATCACTGAACGAAAGCAGGCGGAGGAGGAGCTGAGGGAGAGCCGGAGGAGGTATCAGACGCTGATTGAGACCACCAGCGACTTTCTCTGGGAGACCGACTCTCAGGGGAGATACACCTACTGCAGCCCCCAGGCGGAGAGGCTGTGGGGCATCAAGCCGGAGGAGATGATTGGCAAGTTCATCTTCGATCTCATTCCTGCCCGGGAGAACCAGGGTGCAAGAGAGACCTTCTCCCATCTGCTGGCATCACCTGGAGCGTTCTCGGGAATGGAGGTGAGAGCACAGGACGGCCAGGGGCGCCAGATCTTCATGGAGATCAGCGGCGTTCCGTTCTTCGATGACTGCGGCAGGCTGCTTGGATTCAGGGGAATCTCCAGGGATTTCACTGAGCGCAAGAAGGCGGATATGGAGCTGCGCCGGTCGAGGGATGAGCTGGAGCTGAGGGTACAGGAGAGGACGGCCGATCTGCTGAGGGCCAAAGAGGATGCAGAAGCAGCAGTCGAGGCCAAGGCCACCTTCCTGGCGAGCATGTCTCACGAGCTGAGAACGCCCATGAATGCAGTGATCGGCTTCTCCAGCCTTCTCCTGGAAGAGGATCTATCGGGCGAACAGAGGGACTTTATAGAGAGGATCAGGACCAGCGGAGAGAGCCTGCTCGCCCTTATCAATGATATCCTGGATTTCTCCAAGATGGAGAAGAGGAGGATGAGCATCAATCTCAATCCTCTCACCATCAGCAGTCTGCTCTCGGAGTCCATGGAGATGGTGGCGGTGGAAGCTGATAAGAAGGGGCTGAGGCTGAGCCAGACCATAGGCCATGCAACCCCCGAGGTCATAATCGGGGACAATGGCAGGCTGCGGCAGATCCTGATCAACCTCCTCTCCAATGCCGTCAAGTTCACAGATGCTGGAGAGGTATCGGTATCCGTCTTCTCTGAGCCGGTCGAAGGACAGCCCTTGAAGCATAGATTCTCCTTTGCAGTCAAAGATACCGGGATTGGCATACCATCTGAGAAGATGGGGATGCTCTTTTTGCCCTTCAGCCGGCTGGACAGCACCATGAGCAGCAGATATGAGGGGAGCGGTCTGGGCCTGGCCATCAGCAAGAGCCTGGTGGAGCTGATGGGTGGCAGGATCTGGGCGGAGAGCACTCCGGGAAGGGGCTCGGTCTTCTGCTTCACAGTGGATTGCGAGATTGTCCCAGATTCAAAGCACAGAGCAGCATCCACTGCCAGGGCACCGGATGACCCGGTGGAGGCAGCAGAATACTCCCCCTTGAGGATTCTGGTGGCAGAGGACAACCCCTCCAACCAGAAGGTCATGGTGGAGATGCTCAAGAGGATGGGCTACCGGCCGGATGCTGTGGCCGATGGCAGGGAGGTGATAGATTTGCTGGAACGGCGGCCCTATGACATAGTATTCATGGATGTGAGGATGCCTGAGATGGACGGCTTGCAGGCTACAGAGGAGATAAGAAGGCGCTGGCTGGCCAAAGGGCCCAGGATCATAGCCACCACAGCATATGCATTACCCGGGGACAGAGAAAAATGTCTTGAGGCCGGGATGGACGACTATATATCAAAGCCGGTGCAGAAAGGGGAGATCGCCCAGATCTTGAAGAGGCATGGCCATCTGAGAAGGGATGCTGAAGAGATGCTGAGAAGAGATGCTGAAAAGATGCTGAAGAGATGCTGAGAAGAGATGCTGAAAAGATGCTGAAAAGATGCTGAAAAGATGCTGAAAAGATGCTGAAAAGATGCTGAAAAGATGCTGAAAAGATGCTGAAGAGGGATTGAATTTATGCTTGATCAGGATCGATTCCAATTATCATCTTTATGCCTTTCATCCAGGCGCCTGCTGGCCTAATTTGTATAAGTCTGCTCGCTCCAGAATATGTCATTTCCCTTGCTGTCATCTATATCCTGGCTATCGAATATCACTAAGGAAAATATGATGCTCTCTCCTATTATCTCCGGCAGGATATCGTATCCATCCTCGATCTGCTCCAGGACATCCCCCAGCATATCCAGGCCGTGTTCAACCTCAAAGGCCCGAATCTCCTCCTGGGTGATCCCCTGCTCTTCTGCTGTCAATTGCATCAGCCCCTCCATAGCATCTCTCTTTACACAGGCCATCAGATAGACTCTGAAGCCGCCGATATCATCCTCGATCAGATCGATCTGAAGCCAGATTTGCCATGGGTCATTTGATAGCTTCACCCTTTTATTGCTCTTCAATTTCTCTATCAGAGCACGGGAGAGGGGGATCTCTCTTGCTGCCTCATGCATAATGGAGAAGAGAGGGGCATACTCAGAGGCAACACGCTCCACCATCTCCAGCCATAGCTCATAGCTGATATCGTACATTGCTCAGTGCTTCCTGGTCCGATTTATTTGATTCTCACCGATGGTTTTTGAATCACCGGCCTTTAAATCACTGCTTATTTCTCCACCTGATCCATGGCCTTCTGTCTGCATCGCCTTCACAGCCATCTCTCCCTCAGCGCCACCCGGCCCACCCATAAAACGATGACCAGATAGGTTGCCATCCAGGCATATCCTGCTCCCAGGATGCCGAACCTGCTCACCAGAGCATAGCTCAATCCAAGGAGGAGAAAGCACCTGACGGCATTGAGCTTCAGGATGCTCTCCACCCTCATCCTCACATTCTGGATGGGGATGAATAATGAATAGCAGGCCACTGGAAAGCTGGAGAGGGCGATGATTCTCAGAAGGCCGAAGGCTTCTATGTACTCCCCTTTGAGCAGCCCCAGAAGGAAGTCGCCGAAGAAAAATAGCACCAATACAGCAGGGAGCATGATCATCAGGCTTGCCCCCCCTGCTCGCAGGGCGCTTCTTCTGAGCCCACTGCCATGGCTTCCCTCTACAAAAAGAGAGGTTCCAAATGAGCTGGGAATGATAAGCACCAAGGTGCCCAGGGCGAAGGCGATATAGTATTTTGCCGCCTCGGCCTCATCAAGCAGGCTGAGCACCAATATGGGCATGATAAGGGTAGGTGCGGCATAAAGAAGGCTGGAGAGGTAGTTCAAAGAGGAGAAGCGAAAGGAGCTGCGGATGAACTCCCCGTCCACCCGCCTTCTGATCGGAGATATCGCCATATGAATCTTCGCCAGGCAGAGGATGGCAGCGGCCAGATAACCCAGGCCTATGGCAGCGAAGATCCCCAAGGTGCCCAGGAGGGTGAGAGGGAAGAGGACGGGGATCCGAATTGCCTGTATGAGGCTTTGCAGGAGGAAGAGATCGGCCTTTCTATCCGCCACGAAGACATATCCGCCCATTACAGCTATTGAGTTCAGGAGAGCTATCAGAATGAAGGCCAGGGAGTACCCAGGCTCCTGCCATAGAGTCATGGCCGGGGTCAGAACCCTGGCCAGCAGGATGTAGATCCCGCCGACGAGGATTGAGGCCCCGGCGGTAACAATAAGGCTGGTGCTTATGACCTTTCCTTTGTCCTCCAGAGGCAGGAAACGGATTACGGATGAGTCAAAGCCCAAAGCTGCGAAGAGCACGACGAGGGCAAGAGAGGAGATGAGAGCTGTTGCCAGGCCCACCTCCTGCACTGTATAGAGGCGGGCGGCGATGATCCAGAAGAGGAAGCCACAAGCAGCACTTATGATGTTGGAGAAGGCCATGAAAAAGGAGGTTCTATACAGACTGTCTCTGGCCATTCCTGCAATCGTTCTGCAGCTCAGATAACGGAGTGGATTGAGGCTCATGACTGGATTCCAGGCCATTGACGGGCATCATCGGCCAGATCTAGGATATTCTGTATCACTGATCAGCTATCTGATCGAGATATATAAATATATTCATGCAATGGCCGTGCAAGGACAAAGCCGGATATTGGGAAATTATTCATAACAAAAATCAAAAAATTAAAAAGTTATTTATATGGGATTTATCGGTAGATAATATAATCCAGGGGATGGCAAGTATGCCTGCTGGTCCCTTCAACTGGCAGGATCGGAAAGGAAGAAGTGTGATGCGGGAGGAGTCTGCTGATGGGCTGGGCTGAGGGCGGAGTTTAGCGGGGGTCGGTTTATGCATGGCTTTGAGTTCTGTATGGTATCGGTTTATGCATGGCTTTGAGTTCTATTTGGGGTTGAGCTGTGCATTGTTCACTTGCGCCCCGCCAGGAGAAGGTTGATGACGGTACAGATCGGTGTAAATATAATTGCATTAGGAGGACTATCAAATGGGATCATTCTCAGAGAAATCGGGAGCAGAAGATTTAAACAATATTATATATTCTGCCATTGTATCTATTCAGGGAAATAAGATCGTCGCCAAAGATGTCGAAGGGCATGAAATCACCAGTGGTGTGGCTGGGACTGATGACTCGCGTGTATTGACGGAGGCCATAGACTCCGTCCCCAATAATGGCAATGTCCTGATCTCCGGCGGGGAGTACAAACTCAGTGCAGATACTTTATTTTATCTGGATGATGGGGATACAAATCCATTCTGGGTCTGCATCCCAATACTGGAGGGCAAGAACGTCCATATCTTCGGTTATGGGGCCGGTATAACTGTGCTGAAATTGAAGCCGAACCAGTTCTATCTCGACCATCCCGTAGCGATGATCCTCAATCGGGCAACTGGTTCTGTTGATCCGGGATTCACGGCCTTCACTGTTGCCAATATGACCCTGGATGGCAACAGGGACGATCAGGGTCAATGGTACAAGGATGGGGCATCGCTGATATTGACCGGCAGCGCCAGGTCCGGGGGCAAATACTACAACCTCGAGTTCAGGAACTCATATGGAACGGGCTTGTATCTGGGAAACAACGGGGGCGGATCGGAGTCGTACTCCTCCATCACCAATGTCGTTGCCAGAAATTGCAGCCTGGAGGGCATACTCCTTGATACTGCTCAGCACACTGTGGTCTCTGATTGTGTCTTTGAATACTGCAAAACCGGCCTCACAGTGCACGGGAATGACGATTATCAAACCCGAGATAAGGATCATATTGTCATAAAGGACCTCTCTTGCATCGCCTCTCCTCTCACCATCTGGTGCATAAACGATCTGGAGATGTCCGGGGTAAATATGGATTGCATTGCAAGCCCGAATGCATATGGCCTATTGATCCATAGCTCGACTGGCATCCATATCAAGGAGTCCATCTTCAAATCAGACCGGAAGAAAGCCAGCTCCTATGGGGGGGCATCCTATATTGATGCCGATTCCGATGGCCCTACAGCAATAACCCTGGAGAACTGCATCCTGGATGGCTTTTATGCATTGCATGTGCTGGGATCGGCGACGGCAACTATGCGCGGCGGGGCGCTAAATGCCTCATATGCCTGTGCCTATCTCCGGGGCATCGAGCCCAGCACAGCCAGCGCAACCCTTATCGGAACGGTATTCATCCCTGCCAGGCATACAATAGACTGCGCCCCGGGCACGACCCTAAACCTCCTCTACTGTTACTCCTCCGCCGTCGGGTCGATGATTCTAGAGGGAAAGCTGAACCACCAGGGTTCACATGGATTTGGATTTCCAAATGTCTGAATCAGAGCCAATTCAGTCTCCTGAGGAGAGATGAGCCTCAAATTCACCGGGGCTCATACAAAAAGAGGCAGACATCTTAAGGATGGCCTGGCCCCGGCAGTGATTTTTGCCATTTAGCAGGCCCTGCTGCATGTCAGGCCATCTGGGAGAAGAAGATTTTGAGCCAGGCCTCCAGAAATATGGCCTTCCATAGGTTTCGTGCATGATTTTTATTTCTATACACATGCCCATTTATCTGCTGGCGCAGCTTTCTCACATCGATGTACTCTCTGCAGAGGGGTTCATCCTCCAAGAACCAATCCTCCAAGAGCCTCTGGAAACCCTCCCTCCTCAGCCAGTCAGCTTCCGGGGTTTCATATCCGATCTTATCCCTTCTTTCCAGGATCTCAAGGGGCACGATGCCGGTCATTGCATCCCTTAGCAGCGCCTTGGTCTTTCCCTCTCTGATTATGTACTCATCAGGCAACCCGGAAACGAACTCAATTATCCTGTAATCGAGGAAAGGGACACGTGACTCAGTCTGATTTCCCATCGAATTTCTGTCTTCCCACTTCAGTAGCTGCTCTAGCCGGTACAGCAGATGAAATTGCAGGGACTGGCCAAGAGATCTGCAATTTGAAAAATTCCTGAAGTATTCTGTGGGGGCAATGGAGTCGCTCCTCAACTCTCTGGAGAGGAGTGATTGGTGCAAAAAAATATTTTTCCTTAGTATATATGGTAGCATGAGGTATAATGAGAACTGGATGCCAATCTGATAATTTCTCCCCTTGATTAAATTAAGGCATTCGGAAGCAAGCCTCTTAAACTTAAAAGTCTTTAATAAATCGACTAGATAAAAACCCAGAAAATAGTGATATCCAGCCAGGAGCTCATCCGCCCCCTGGCCGTCCAGCACCACAGTGACCCCATTGCCCTTGGCCAGCTCCTGCACGCAATTTTGAGCATAGATGGAGGCTGATGGAAAAGGCTCGGCGATCAATTTGACAATCCTTAATAAATCCTTCTGCAGCCTCTCCGGTGTGGGCTGGGTCCTGTAATTTTCCATGCCCGTCCTCTCTGCTACAATTGATATATATTTTGATTCATCTCTTTCGAAGCCTTCGTATACTGCAGAGAAGGTCTTTATCTTCATGCTCTTATCTATCAGACAGGCTATAGTCGATGAATCAATTCCCCCGCTCAGGCATGTGCCCACTGGAACATCACTGATCAGCCTGATATTCACACTATCCTCGATCAAATCCTTGAATGTGGATATCGCCTCTTCATATGTTCCAGCAAATTTTTCTTCATATTCTATATTATACCATTCCTTTATATCCAATTCACATTGCGTGAGATCGAAGGTGGCATAGCATCCTCTGGGGATCTTCATTATCCCCTCAAAGAATGTCTCCTCAGTATGATCGGTTATATTATACAGCAAGAAATCCTTTATTAATTTTTTGTTTGGTGCTGTATTGATTTTGTGCTCCAGCAGTGGCGGTATCTCTGAGGAGAATAAAAATTTTTTATGATCTCTGTCAAAATGATAGTACAGTGGTTTGATTCCCACATGGTCTCTTGCTAAAAAAAGCCTCTTGTTTGCGGAATCGTATATAACGAAGGCGAACATTCCATTGAACCTCTCCAGACATCCTTCCTTCCACTGAATGAAGGAATACAATACCACCTCTGTATCTGTCTTTGATTTGAATGAATATCCCAGTGATTCAAGCTCTTCTCGCAGCAACCTGTAATTGTAAACCTCACCATTGTATATTATATAAAATCTTCTCTGATCGTCAGACATCGGTTGATGGCCGTTTTTGGACAGGTCGATGATGGAGAGGCGCAGGTGGCCCAGTGAGACCTCTTCATCGGCATAGACCCCTTCATCATCCGGACCTCTGTGTCTCAGACTGGAGTTCATCCTCTCAATTAAATATTCGTCCTTCCAATTAAAACCATTGATACCACACATAGTAGTCCTCGAAATAATCACTTCATGTATTAAAATTTGTTAGGGTCTGCATCATATGCCTCAAATGCCGCCGGGCAGCCAGGCAGACTCCCTCTTCCATAACCCAATGCCCAGATCAGCTACATATATCTCTTATAGATCTCCATGAGATTCTCTTTTTGCTTATTCCATTCATAATCCAGTGCATGATTGAGGATGGCATCTCTATTCCATTCCCTATTCAGTGCCTCAAAGATCCTATTGCATAAGTCTGTGCTATCATTGCTCTGGCATATGAGGCCATATTCATTGGAGGTTATTATTTCTGAGACCCCGCCCACATTGGTGCTGATAAAAGGTATGCCGCAGCCCAGGGCCTCAAACATCACTGTGGGATTCCCCTCATTCAGGCTTGCGAGGACGAATATGTCACAGGCATTTATCCACAATGGCAGCTCCTCCCTGGGTTTCCTTCCGACCAGCCATACCACCTTTTCCAGGCCGCACCTTTTTATCTCCTTCTGCAGCTCATTTCTGAGATTTCCCTCTCCCAGGATTATGCATAAAATATCTTTCGCTCTGCCCTCCAGCTCATCGATGGCATGGATGAGGTTCATGTGCCCCTTGACCTTAACCAGGCTTCCTATGGATAGGATTATCCTCTTGTTCAGGGGCAGATCCAATCTCCTTCTGCATGCCTCCCGGTCACGGGGATAGAAGCGTTTGCTATCGTATCCTGTTGGCAAGACCTCCACTGGCCTTTTCACCTCCAGCCTCTTTGCACATTCGGCCAGACTACCGCTGACGGTTATTATGCAGTCCGAGTCGTTCAATATGCACCTGATCCTCTCTTTCCAGGCAGGGCTCTTGAATGGCAGATCATACAGATCATATCCATATCCTGAGACTATCAGCGGTACCTGAAGCCTCTCTTTGAGCCGGGCGCCTACATAGCCGGAGGTCCAGAGGAAGTGAGAATGAATCAGGTCCGGCTGCAGCTTCCTCTCCTCAACTATCTTTAAAATTTTTTGGTAGTGCCTCTGGCCTAACTGGCTGTATTGGCGATCAATGGGAATGAAAAAGGCCGGCACTGCCATGACTGATACATTCTCCGGCTTGCCGGAATACTCTATCAGCGATCTCTTGGTAAAGAGGCTCAATTCATGAATGGGCAGGTAATTGGAGATTTCCGTTATCGGATTATGGTACACGAAGACATCAATGGAATTAAAATTGCTTGATATGGACTCTATCTGATCTTTGACAAAATAATTATATGCTGGGGTTATAGCCAGGAGATTATTTTTTTCGGGCATTTCACACCTCAATTCCTAAAATCAGATTTTTATATATTTTTTAATGTTTATTAATAGGTTATTTTTAGACTCGAAATTCCCGATAGCCTTTGAATCCTCCATCCTCCCGATGGTCTTTAAATCCTCTATCAGCTTCAAATTGAGCTGATCGATATCTCTGATTAGATGGATCTTATTTTGCTTCTCTAATTCCAAAGCCAGATCCAGTTTATTCTCATACTTGCATTCATTGAACTCCTTCAGCCTTGGAACTACGACTGTGATCTTCTTATTGAGAAGGCAGTTGAGAATCGAGCCCGCCCCATCATGGGTGATCACTATGCGGGATTGTCTGATCAGGCTTAAGATCTCCTCATAGCTGGCAAAATCAAATGATTCAGCATTTTCTGGGCAGTAACTTGTACATCCTTTTTGCATAATCATCTTTTCGTCCGTCTCTCCGGCGATGAGATCGCATTTTTTTATGAGCCTATCAAATCCCTGATTATGCATGCCTACAGTGACGAAGATCATATTATTGCCCCTTCATAAACCGCTTTTTTTCCATACTTAGAGAGCAATTGGGGCCATTGGACTAGGAAGTGATCAGCCACAGGATACACAATCCTGCCTGTAAGCGAGGGATTGCTCACCCTCGCCCAGCTCTCGATGAAGATGCTCTTGGCGGCGAAGAGCTTTCCAATGTAAAGCGCGGGAATGGCAATTTCAGATCCATTGCTGACTATGAGGTCGGGCCTGTATTCCCTGAAGGCCCTGAGAAAGAGAATGGCTGCCGAGAGCATCTTCAATGGATTATATCCAATATTCTCCATCAGATATTTTTTTTGCTCCAGCTCCCTTGTTCTCTTGGAGTCATAGGTGATTACAATGATATCGTTTCCTTTAAATGCATCCATTAGATATAACATCTGAGTGAGGTGTCCCCCATGAGAGCAGACGATGGCTATCTTCATGGATTCCCCACCATCATCTGCAAGCCTTCATCTATGCTGATGAGGGGCCTCCAGTCGAGTGTGGCTCTTGCCTTTGCTGTGTCTGCATAGCAATCCATTATCTCGTTCTTCCGCCTCTCTCCCTCATAGGCCACTTTGATATTCGATCCATATATTGAGATGATCTTCTCTATTATCTCCTTCACGCTATAGCTCTTTCCATATCCAATATTAAATATATCAAAGTCGCCCTGGTATTCGCCTCCTTTGATATATGCATCCACCATATCTGTTATGTGAACGAAATCCCTTTTCGGCTCGGGATCCCTCACCACGACCTCTCCCGAGGAAAGGGAGGAGATGATCTTTGGTATAAGAAAATCGGCTCTCTGCCCTGGCCCGTAGATATTGAATGGCCTGAAGATAATACACTTGATTCCAAAATCCTCGTGATAGGATCTGCATAGCTCTTCCCCGAGCAGCTTGCTTTTAGAGTATGGATTATTCGGGCTTGTTATGTGCTTCTCATCAATGGGCAGGTACTGGGGAGTTCCATAGACATATGAGCTCGCATATACGATTTTGTCTATATCACAGAGGCGGCAGAGCTCCAGCATGTTTAAAGTGCCGAGGACATTTGTCTCATAGGTGGCATGGGGGCTCTCATAGGATGAGTTCACAGCCGTCCTCGCTGCCAGATGATATACGATATCAATATCCTCCAGCTCTCTTCTCCTTCCCCTGATCAGATCCTTGTCTCTTATGTCCACCCTCTTTCCATTTTGATCCTTCAGCGACACCATCGATGAATTCAGCCTCTTAAGAGCATGGAGCAGATGCCTGCCGGCAAAGCCCTCCTCTCCTGTGATCAATATCGTCTTCTCGCTAAGTCCCATCGATGCTGACCCCTAGCTCTCTGTATATATTCTCTGTATCTTCATTGGCCTTTTCATAATCATCCGGCCGTCCTATGTCCAGCCAGTATCCTTCATGGATATAGCCGTTCACCGTCTCTCCATCAGCAAGCAGCCTCTTCATCAGGTCAGGGATATCCAGATATGAGTTAGCAGGTATATATTCCAGTATGCTCTCATGGAATGCATAAACTCCCATGCTCACCAGATAATCGATCCTGGGCTTCTCTGTATAGCCTCTCAGCCTCCGGTCAGAGTCCAGCTCAATCACTCCAAAATCGATATCAACATGCCTTTGATTGAGGGCTATGGTTGCCTTGGAGCCGGTCCTCTTGTGAAATGCCAGGAACTCAGAAAAATCCAGGCTGGTCAGGACATCCCCGTTCATCACCAGAAAATCATCCTTCAGCCTATTTTTTAATAATCCCAGCCCTCCTGCCGTCCCAAGCTTCTTCTCCTCCCTTGAGTAGTCTATCTTCAGTCCGTATTTGCTGCCATCATTGAAGAAGGCCATTATCAATTCCGCCAGGTGGCCGACTGCCAGGGTGATCTCATCAAAGCCCCTGGCCTTCAGCTGCCTGATAATTATCTCTAAGATTGGTGACTCTCCAATGGGCATGAGGGGTTTGGGAAAGACAGTGGTATAGGGCTTCAGCCTGGTGCCCAGCCCCCCGGCAAGGATCACAGCTTTCATCTCCTCTCCTAACATCTCACTAATTTGACCAGCCCCTTATTCTCTCTCATCCAGTCTATCGTCTCCTGCAGCCCCTCCTCCAGGGAGACCTTCGGCTCCCAATCAAGCAATCTCTTAGCCTTTCCATTATCGCACCATAATCTTTGTACCTCGCTTTTCAGAGGCCTGACCCGGGAGGGATCCCGGACTATGCTTATTCTCTTATTCAAGAGGATTGCGATCTTCTCTGCCAGCTCTCCCATGGATACCTCAAAATTAGATCCGATATTGATGACCTCTCCAATTGAGCTGCCCGACTCCGCTACCTTGATGAATCCATCTACAGTATCCTTGACATAGGTATAGTCCCGCGTCGGAGACAGGGATCCCAACAGTATCTTCTCTTTCTTTATGGCTTGGGTGATTATCGTCGGTATTATCGCCCTTGCAGACTGCCTAGGTCCATAGGTGTTGAAGGGCCTGATCGTTGCCACAGGCAGGTCAAAGGAGCAGTAGAAGCTCTCTGCTATTTTATCTGCTCCGATCTTGCTGGCAGAGTAGGGGGACTGGCCCTGAAGGGGATGCTTCTCATCGATAGGCACATATAATGCTGTGCCATATACCTCGCTGGAAGATGTATGGACCACTTTCTCCACCCCCTGATCCCTTGCCGCAGTTAAAATATTTAAAGTGCTTAAAATATTATTCTCGATTGTATCCCTGGGCCTATTATATGAGTAGGGGATTGAGATCAATGAACCCAGGTGGAATATGATATCTACATCTTTGACTGCACTGGATACAGCATCAAAATCCATAAGATCTCCAGAGACGACCTGCAGTGAATCGAGTCTATGCTGAGGGATTATCTCCAGCAATCCCCAATCATTCCTTGAGTTATATCTCACAAAACCAGTGACATCAGCACCCAAATCCACAAGACGTTCGATCAGATGGCTTCCTATAAAGCCCCCTGCCCCTGTTACCAATACCTTTTTCTTGCTCCAGTGATCATTCATTCTATAGCCTCTGGTAATTCACTCTTCAGCCTTTGGCATTCCACTCTTGGCCTTTGGCATTCCACTCTTGGCCTTTGGCATTCCACTCTTGGCCTTTGGCATTCCACTCTTCGGCCTTTGGCATTCCACTCTATGGCCTCTGGTAATTTACTATTCAAGCCGCCAGTTCCAGTCCCCATTTTCAAGCCAATATTTATAGTCTGTGTGAATTCCTCTCGGAGGCTGGCAGTGTGCAGCTCATATCATGATTTTACAGTTGTTAATATATTTGGTAGAGCCATGTGTTTTTTCATCGCGTCCTCATATAAATAAGGATTTTTTCCGAATCTAAAATTTTGGATATCCTTTTATTACAATCCAATGCTCCACCGAAGTGCCTCCAGGGTTCAATCTGTACCCAATTTACTATATCTATGACATTTAAATTTTCATTTATTATAAAATAATTATTTACATTATATTCGCTTCTATTCAAAAGGAAGGCCACATCATTCTCATCGAGGGTCTGAAAGTCTTGCGTTCTGAATGACATTAGATAAAAGTTCTTTGTAAGTTCATCTCCCCTTATCAGTTCTCCGCTGCTCTCCTCTTTGATCCATGATAGCGGGAGATTTAGGTAATTAAATTTATCTACGTCCTTATTGGAGAGCTCCCCATTATATATCATGAAGTGATAGACAGGATTCAGGGCCAATAGAACGATTACGCCAACAGCCGCCCATCTCCTGAAAGATCCTCCATTCCTGAATATCCAGGCTATGCTGAAGATGGCAGGATAGTAAAAGAAACCAATCTCCACATGCCCGATCATCAAGCGAATGAATGCCCAGATCACCATGGATGAGAGTATTGATAATATAAATATGGGTTTTATTCTATGTCTCATCTCGGGCAATGAGATAAAATAAATTAGAAAGAGGATGAGGAATGCCAGGAGAATGCCATATTTAATATAACCGTATAGGGTTATGCCCTGCGGATAATGAAGATATATATCTTTTAGAATGTTATCCTGAATACTGGCAGCAAAGTAGGATAACAGGAATTTATCCAGCACAGATGTTGTGAAAGAGTCGGATGATTTTAATGCATGAATAAAATTATTATAAACAAATTCAGTGAGTCCCAGCTCAACAATGATCAATAAAATCAACAATTTGATAGATTGCTGCGACCTACAATCGAGATTGGCTCTGAACGGATGCCTCGGTTTATTGATTATTATCAGATATATTACAAATGATGATAAAAATAACAAAAAGGTGAAGATGACATCATATGATGTAAATATCAGGGATATTCCAATTATCACCGCCATTAGATGATACTGCCAGACTGATCTGTTCTTCTCAGAGAACATCAGAAGAAATAATATCAATAAAGCAAAATATAATATACTTCCTATGCCATGCGGCCAGAAGAAGATCCTCTGGGTCCCGGCATAACCTGTCGTCAACTCGGTGAGCGATACCAGGCCTGCCAGAAAATAACTATCGGAGAGCTTCAACATCAATAAAAAGAAGAGTGCAGCATAGGGGATGAGCTGAATTGGTGAAAATAATAGAAAGCTGCAATCCTTCCCCAGCATCAGTGCCAGTTGAGAGCCCAATATGTGAAAGGTGGGAACGGTATTTCTATAAGCATCCAGCAGAAATCCTCTTTCTATCGTCTCGTCCACTGCACTTATTTGAAGGGGTGCAAAAGCATCTATCGAACTGTTAAAATGCAATAGAATATAAATGTATGATGCAATAGCAGCAATAAAGTATATCCTCTTCACATCAATCAACTGGACTATGGAGCAGTCGATCTGATATCTGTAGCACTCTGCTCTCTATCCTCTTCTGATATGACATTCTCATTGCCTTCAATAATGCATAATTCCAAATATATATTATATTGCAAAGGCCTATGAAAAGGACATCCAGCCTGTATCTGGTCAATTGGTCGTCTGGAATCTTATCATATAATGAGCCGATCAGCAGATGAGAATTTCCCTTAACTGGTGTTATCTCGCCGGTCAGGCCATGCAGCATTGCCAGAATCTTATTGTATAAATACTCTATACCCTGCCTTGAGGCAAAACCAAAGGTCAGCAACTCCGTAATCAATAGTGAAGGAACAAGCATCAGCAGGCAATTGGTGGATAGATATTTTCTCAATATTGTATATCTTCCTTTTTCCAGATGATAGAATTTTTTGGGTGTCATTTTTAATATATAATCATGCCTGACCACAGATGAGGGTATGTACAGGATTTTGAATCCATTGAGATTGGCCCTCCAGGAAAAATCGGCATCCTCATTATACATAAAAAAGCTTTTATCAAAACCACCCAGGCTTATATAGTGCTCCCGCCTGATGGCAAATGAGCATCCAGAGAAGCCGCTGATGTGCTCTCTGCAGGATTGCGTGCCCGATGGATAGCCCAATCCTCTGGTAAAAGAGAGGCCGGAAAAGTGATTTATCGCTCCACAGGTATTGATAACCTCGCCATTATAGGTCAGGATTTTTGGTGTGGTGATGACTTTATCTCCACTTTTTAAGGGCTTGACGAGCTCCTGCAGCCATCGCCCCTCAACTACAGTATCTGGATTGAGCACCACGATGTATTCGCCTTTTGCATGTTTAACCCCTTCATTGTTTCCTGCCCCGTAGCCGGCATTCTCCCTGCTTTCAATCAATCTGACATTGGGGTATTTCTCTCTTAAGATACGACAACTGTCATCAGTGGAATTATTATCGATGGCGATGATCTCATGAGGGTAATTCTGTGCCATGATGGAATCAATGCATGCTTCTATATAATGGCTGCTATTGTAAAGAACTATTATTATACTGGCCAATCCATTCATATGCCCTGCATACCTCCTCGCAGCGCTCTTATCAGAGTCGGTTTCAAGCTTTTCCCTCCCTCCTCAATCCTCCCTGTGCTATCAGCTCCCTCTTGAACTCATGCATAACCCTTGATAAGATATGAAGAATGATCCCTGTCAAGGCCATAAAGGATCCGAACAGGGTGAGCAGGATCATGATCATGGTCGGGCCATACTGCATGCCCCCGCCGTGGACGAAGGATCTGAGGAACTCCAGAGCCATCAGTATGCCCGCTCCTGCCATAAGAGAGCCGGGAACGGTGAAGCAGATGAGCGGCTTTCTCAACTGCATGTCCTTGAGAACATTGACCAGGACCCTAACCCCATGGGCTACTGGATTCTCTGAAGAGCCATTCACATCGTAGCGCACTCCGATCTCCACCTCCAGGATGCGCAGGCCTGCGGCAGCAGCATCGGCCAGCATCTCGCTCTCTATGGCCAGCCCCTTCTGATTGAAGCGGAATATGCCCTTGGTCCGGCCGGCAAAAGCTCGAAATCCGCTCTGAGTATCGGTTATCGAGAGGCCGCTGCCAATATTTGTGGCCACATCTAGCACTCTTTGGCCTATTCGACGGTATGCTGGTGTATCCCTCTTATTTCCATTGAGATAGCGGCTGCCGTTAACCATATCCGCCTCTCCCTGCAGGATGGGATTCACAAGGCGGGGGATGTCGGCTGGATCATGCTGCCCATCGGTGTCGATGGTGACAATGACTGCATCGCCATTGAGGGAGGAGAAGCCCGTCTTGAGAGCTGCTCCCTTTCCGAGGTTGACCTTATGGCGCAGCACCTGAGCCCCTGCCAGGGCGGCAACCTCTGCAGTGCGGTCCAGGCTGCCGTCATCTATCACAATAACCCGGTCTGCGTATTTGAGCGTGCGCAGGACAATGCTACCTATTGATATCTCCTCATTATAGGCCGGCAATATAGCTGTGATCTCCCCCACCAAACTCTCCACCCCACCCCTGCTATGCATTAATAAAATGGATCAATCCTGGATTGTTATTCGCCCAATGAGTCCTGCAGTCCTTTAGCAGCATAGTCAGTTGAAATACAGCAGAGTACAAAGGCATATAAAAACGCTTTGGATTACCATTTTCCAAGGCCTGTATTATTGTGTCAGCGCCCCATATCATTCATTAATTCAGCTGCTGACCTGGCCGCCCATGAGGATGCAGATAATGGCAATTTGATATGAGTATAGCCCTCACGCATATCGATGCGATCTCTCCTGAATGTGATTGATCTCCTAAAGATGTCTCTGTGTCTTGGTTCGTGTTCATTTTCATGCCTTATGGGTGCCTGGCCAGAAATGATGGTTTCATATGGCTAGGCGGAGGGCATGAGCAGCCCCCTTTAAAAAGGTTAGGAATCATAAGTACGTATCATGTCGTCAGAGGCACCTGATTTGGCATATGCTCTCTTCCGTCGCGCATAGAATGGAGGAGGGCAAAACTTTTTATCGATATACTATTATAAATATTTCTCGCATGCCTCATCAGCATCCTGCTGGATTTAGCGGCTGGGCCAATCACACCGGCCGGGAGCAGACCTCTTCATCCCCTTCAGAATTATTCTATCCTCGAGCAGCTTTATGGCTTTGCAAGCCCTTTATGCTCTTTGTGCCCTCAATGGCTAAAATCCATTATCTGCAATCCAATCAAAGTGAGATCCGCGACGAGTATAAACCGTAAAGCTCGCACAAGAGACGAACTGGCCGAGAATCCAGAAAGAGCATTCGGCGGCAATGGCAACATATGCAAGTATGAGGCCAGGATTGCCGAGCTTGAGAGGTTGCTAGGTCAAGCTCATGCTGAGAACAAGCTTTTTAAAAAAAAAAGGCTCTTCGCTATTTCGTGTGGGTATCCTCAGGATATCGATTCTCAATCCATGATACAAAGCCTCGCAATGAGTCAGGCTCTAGGGGTGATTGGTATTGATCCCATCATCAACAGTGGTATCCTGGCAATTGGGCGATAACTCTGATCATACCTTAGGATTCTTGGCCACCCAAATAAAGCAGCGAGGAGCCTCACTGATTGAGCGACATGGGCCCTTGCTTGCTCTATGAGTGGCCGGATGTTGCCGATAAGCTCTTCTGAGGCAATGGCGATTTCATTCTCTCCTGATTTCTCTATCTTGCCTACAAAGGCCGATTTTTTCTTTCATTTGTAGGCCCTTCTTCATAGTATCATTATCTCCCAAGCGAGCTTACCCGCATATCTCATTCCTCATATCTCTAGCCGGGAACATGGAAATTCAATAGGGACTGAGCAATTGATCGAATCCAGCCTTTTCATATGCCTTTCTTCAATGATTGGGCCTGGCCTGTAAGCAAATTGCTGTGGTAGTCAACGAGGAATGACCTAACTGATGCTACAGATAGCTGATATCGATTCCAGCATCCAGTGACCACCGGCTGAAGCTGTGCCTTAGCAGATGCGGCGTGATCCTCTTCCTCTACCTCATTTTGCTCATTCTTGTCTCCTGAGGCCCTGCCTTCTCAGCAGCTTCGTCCAGCAGCCTCTGAATCTGCCTGGTTGAGATGTGGCCCTGATCTCTGCCCTCGAAGATATATCCGTTGTCTTCGCCTGGAGATGAGCACCAAAGACTTCTATGACAGGCTTGGGGAGGATAGAGGTATGCCGTTTACCGCCCTTGCCGTTCACGACATGCAGATATCCTCCGGCGCCATCCAGGCGCTCCACCTTCAAGGCATCTACTTCTGAGACACGAAGGCCGCAGCCGGCCATCAGCCGAGAGATGGGCAGCTTCTCGCAAGGTAGGGGAGGCAGCCAGCAGTCTGTGCCGTTCGTCTAACGAGAGAAAGTCCTCAGGGTGCATGCGACAGTGGACGATGTCATAATATATCAATTTCATAACATGTGCTTGGGCGTAACCCTAAGTCTATTTCTGCCCCTGACCGAGTGAACTCAGATTGTCCGCCACTGTTCTGGTGTTCGGGTGGTCTGGGCCGAATTTATCTCGGCATATCTTCAGAGCTCTTTCGAAGCACTCCCTGGCTTCCTGGAGGTCACCCTGAGCTTGCAGCACCGATCCGAGGTTGTTAACATCTCTGGCCACGTCGGGATGGTCTGGGCCGTAGGCATTCTCGTCGATCTTCAGAGCTCTTTCGTAGCACTTCCTGGCTTCCTGGAGGTCACCCTGTGCTTTCAACACCGATCCGATGTTGTTGACATCTATGGCCACGTTGGGATGGTCTGGGCCGTAGGCTTTCTCGTCGATCTTCAGGGCTCTTTCGTAGCACTTCCTGGCTTCCTGGAGGTCACCCTGAGCTTGCAGCACCAATCCGATGTTGTTGACATATCTGGCCACGTTGGGATGGTCTGGGCCGTAGGCTTTCTCATCGATCTTCAGGGCTCTTTCGAAGCACTCCCTGGCTTTCTGGAGGTCACCCTGATATTGCATCGCTGTTCCGATGTTGTTGACATCTCTGGCCACGTTGGGATGGTCTGGGCCGTAGGCTTTCTCGTCGATCTTCAGGGCTCTTTCGTAGCACTTCCTGGCTTCCTGGAGGTCACCCTGAGCTTGCAGCACCAATCCGATGTTGTTGGCCATTGTGGCCACGTTGAGATGGTCTGGGCCGTAGGCTTTCTCGCCGATCTTCAGGGCTCTTTCGAAGCACTTCCTGGCTTCCTGGAGGTCACCCTGATATTGCAGCACCAATCCGATGTTGTTGACATCTCTGGCCACGTTGGGATGGTCTGAGCCGTAGGCTTTCTCGTCGATCTTCAGGGCTCTTTCGAAGCATTTCCTGGCTTCCTGGAGGTCACCCTGAGCTTGCAGCACCAATCCGATGTTGTTGACTCTTATGGCCACGTTGGGATGGTCCGGGCCGTAGGCTTTCTCGTCGATCTTCAGAGCTCTTTCGAGGTACTTCCTGGCTTCCTGGAGGTCACCAAGATCTTTCAGCACCAATCCGATGTTGTTGACTCTTATGGCCACGTTGGGATGGTCTGGGCCATAGGCTTTCTCGTCGATCTTCAGGGCTCTTTCGTAGCACTTCCTGGCTTCCTGGAGGTCACCAAGATCTTTCAGCACCGATCCGATGTTGTTGACATCTCTGGCCACGTTGGGATGGTCTGGGCCGTAGGCTTTCTCGTCGATCTTCAGAGCTCTTTCGTAGCACTTCCTGGCTTCCTGGAGGTCACCCTGATATTGCATCACTGTTCCGATGTTGTTGACATCTCTGGCCACGTTGGGATGGTCTGGGCCGTAGGCTTTCTCGTCGATCTTCAGGGCTCTTTCGTAGCACTTCCTGGCTTCCTGGAGGTCACCCTGTGCTTTCAGCACCGATCCGATGTTGTTGACATCTCTGGCCACGTTGGGATGGTCTGAGCCGTCGGCTTTCTGGTCGATCTTCAGGGCTCTTTCGTAGCACTTCCTGGCTTCCTGGAGGTCACCCAGATCTTTCAGCACCAATCCGATGTTGTTGACTCTTATGGCCACGTTGGGATGGTCTGGGCCGTAGGCTTTCTCGTCGATCTTCAGGGCTCTTTCGTAGCACTTCCTGGCTTCCTGGAGGTCACCCTGAGCTTGCAGCACCGATCCGATGTTGTTGACATCTGTGGCCACGTTGGGATGGTCCGGGTCGTAGGCATTCTCGTCGATCTTCAGGGCTCTTTCGAAGCACTTCCTGGCTTCCTGGAGGTCACCAAGATCTTGCAGCACCATTCCGATGTTGTTGACATCTCTGGCCACGTTGGGATGGTCTGGGCCGTAGGCATTCTCGTCGATCTTCAAAGCCCTCTCAAGAATTCTTTTAGCTCCCTCATAGTCCGCTAAATCTTTCAGATTCACTCCGAGGTTGTTCCACAGAGCCCCGGATGACTGCAGGTTCGATTCTTCTGCTGACCTGGCCACAAAATCAAGGTGCTCATGTAAAGGCCTCATATTTTCAGGCAGGCCGCTTTCAATAGCTTCAGTGGTGATTTCGGCCATTGCTTCTGCCAGGTCAGGTAAAACGCTTTCATCAGAATCTCGGTCTTGAAGGCGAGCAAATTCCGCTAGGAGACTATGCATCCTCCTGCTACCTTCAGAAGAATCCATCAGCCCCAAACTTTCCAGCTTACGTAACGCCCTGTCCAGCTCATGGTCAGGCACATCTGTCCCCATGGCCTTAGCCAGAATCTGCCGGGGTATAGGCATATTGGGAGCACAGTATCCTCCTATCTTGAACAGCTGCTTTGCCAGCTCATCGCCCTCGGTGAGCCGCTCCCAGCTAAGGGCGAAGGTGGCAGCCAAGCTGGTCAAGTGTTCAGTAGGGCTGTGTTCCGCCCAATACCTGAGAGAAGTATGCTCCAGGGCTGAACCAGCCTCTAGCTCTGCCAGATAACCCTCTACCGACAACTCCGGCCTGTCCGCCAGATACCGACCTGCCAGGTCCAAGGCAAGAGGCAGGTCGCCCAGAAAATCAGCTAGATTGTCCAGCTGCCCGTCAGGCATCTCCTTCAGTCTGGCAGCCAGCTTACACAACAGCTCGATGCTCTGGCTGCGAGCGAGCACCTCCAGTTTCTTGACATTCAGTCCAATATCCACAGGCCAGTTCTCCCGCCGAGATGTGATAAGCAGCCTTGCTGATTGGAGCTTCGGCAGCCAGTTCTGCAAGACCTGCAGATCCTCGGCATTGTCAAGCACTATTAACCTCTGTCCACCTTCCTCCTGCCAGACTTTTAGGGTGGCCTGCACCTGCTCAGGGAGCTTGTCAGGCCAGTAAGGAAGGCCCATGGCCAGACCGTTCTCGGCAATCTCCGCCTGTATATCCAGGTTGGCCTGGATCCAATGAACTCCCCGGAAGAACCGGCCGTAACGATAGCAAAACTCAACTGCCAGCTGGCTCTTGCCCAGGCCACCCATGCCGCTAACTACTACACCGCGTTCATCATGTGAGTAGAGCAGGTATCGGCCCAGCTCGATCAGGTCATCATGCCGGCCGGTGAAAACCGCATTTTGCGAGAAAGTCATTCTAGATCCGGGTGGCAGGTCACCGTGATCTGGGATATCACCTGGTTTAGGGGGTTTCGGGGGTTGATAGGAAAGGGATTTGGGTTTCGGGACTCCTGGTGGATGTATATGTGTATGGATCTCACTATTAATAACATCACGGCCAACTGCTACTCCTGCATTCGAGGCGCTTATGGATCGGCTCATGTTGACCTCTGGTTTCTGCGGTGCGGTTATGGTTTGATTTGGCCCGTAAAAGTAACCCATCAATGCAGCAAGGCCAAGGAGAAAACCAGATATAGCCTCAAAAGGAACCTGGCCGTTATGCCAGTCGTAGATGGCCCAGGGTATTGAGATCATCCAACAGATGGCGGTAAAGCCGAGTGATATCGAGCGCCAGGATACTGCTATAATCTCACCCAATTCGATAATCGATATTGCCTGAATCCACAGCCTGTTGCAGCTCACTTAAATCATCCTGCCCGATCAGGCCTGATGCCAGGCGTTTCAATGCCTCGGCCAGGTATTCTGCTGACATCTATGACTCAGACTTCTTACTGCTTTCGTGATAGCCTGCGGTGATCGTGCTGCCCGATACACTGCCTCCGACGGCCACGCCTCCGCGGTCGGCAATGGTGATGCGAACCTCGCTCCTGCTCTCGGCAACTATCTTCTGGAGCTCGGCCAGCATCTCAAGCGGAAGAGTCAGCTTCTTCAGCTGCCAGGATAGAGCAACCTTGGCGTCAGGATCTTCGGCATTTTTTGCCACATCCTGTATGGCCCTGTCAACCTCCGGATCCTTCTTTACCTCTGGTCTGAGAATATTCCACACTCTAACTGCTTTGTCCCAGGCGGCTTCACCGGCTTTGCCGGCTGCAGACTCCAAGACCTTCATGCCACCGGCAGCTGCAGTATCCATGAGTTTAGGCAAAAAAGGTGCCAGAATGCCAGCCAGTTGACCAGCTAATGCAGCTTCGATCATGTCTTATCCCTCGATTATCTAATACAACTATTTTCTAGTACAATTATTACTATTTAGTTATGGCTACGAATGGTGCCTTGATTTAATATGTAAATGGCACTCGGATGTTTGGCATGCTGTACCAGGACAGTGATCATCATCCAAAAGTTGTATCCGCCGGTCCAAATTTGACCCCCCGCGCCGATCCGATTTTGACCCCCTTAGACGACTAACATGACTCATAGAGTATAAGTTCACGTCTCGCTACTTTCTGCGGAAACTCTCTCCGTTCATGTTCAGTATCAGCGCGCGGTGGGTAATCCTATCCAAATTGCTGCCATACGTCATCGGTTAAGGCTTGCTTTATATATCAACCCTCTTTTCTGATGCAATCCAAGTTATATGAGATTAAAGATAGCCTGGTTAATAACATATAAATATTATAGAGACTCTCTCAGATCTGAAGGGGAGTAGATTGAGGTACCCAGGCAATATTCATTCGATGACAAAAATTTGATTGAGCGGACGCTTTGTGAGCTGTTTCCACCGGAATGGCTCAGAGAAAAAGCAAAAGAGACAGGACTGATCAAGCGCGAGCGTAAGATCGATCCTGTTATCATGTTCTGGACGCTATCGGTTGATGGGACCGGAGTGCGAAAAGTATTACGCTGAGGAATGTTAATGCGAAATATAGATTAAGAATTAGGCGATTGCAGGTTGCAGCATTTCAAAGCTATGGAAATGATATGAGGCGGGCTGCTCTTTGGAAAAAAGCGATGGGATTAGAAGTAGAGTTATTTAAAAAAAGGAGTGAGTTCTGTTTGTGACATTGCCGGTGCGGAATCAAGATGTTGAACCTTAAATCCGATCTTCTTGAGACGATTTAATTGATCTGTTTCCATCTCTGACGGATGAGGGATGGCCCAGATGATTAACTTCCGGGGACGGGAGCTTGCGACATAGGCGAGCCTGGCCGCTTCAGAAGTGGGATCACTGAGCCATTTTGTCCAATGACCTGTGCCACCCCTTTTCTGAGATGAAACCAACATCAGTGCATCCATTGTTTCCCCTTTGATATTGTGAATTGTTGTTATTCTTAAATGCTCTTGGACAGAAGTATTTGGCTGCAAAGATTCTAAAACCTTATTATCGCTTCTGCCGCTTGGTGATTTGAATACAGGAGATGACGTGCCTTGTGCTCTCATCGCTTTCAAAGGAAGAAAATCGTGATTTGGTAAGGATGCTGAAAAATTAATAACGCTCTTACTGAGATGTTTATGAAGCCTATCTCTCACGACTTTAGCCCAATCTTTCCAAGTTTGTTCTAAGTTGCTGAGTTTCTCATCTTGGCAACATTCACTCAAAGCTGCAGCCAGAAAAAGGCGCCACTCCAGAGCAGAATCAACTGATTCTGGCTTATAGAACTCTCGGAATCTAATCGACTCATTCAGGAAAAATTTTTCTGATATAAAATGCCCGAAGAGTTTGAGCGCATCCCCGATCGTTTGCCGACATCCAGTCTTCCAAAGATGGATTGCTATTGCCAATCTTTCTTGATATTTCTCAATTTTCCCACTATCTGAAGGCCTCATCCTGGAGACGTTTTTCCAGCTTCTGGTCACAATAACAGACCATTTTTTATCAATTTTGAATTGATCCAAATAGTTATTAAACCATCTAGGCAATTTCATAATTTCGCATTCTTTGAAGATCACACAGACGCATGGGGAATCCAGTTCGCTTGCATTAATAGACATAGCTCTATTTGAGTTACCAACAAGATCATCACATAGATTAGAAATCTGTTGACAATTCCTATAGTTTTTCGAAAGGGATAGAACGTTGAATTTATGTTCTTGCGTGTATTCCTTCACTTTCTCGGGTTCCACTTTTTTGAATTCATAGATTGCCTGGTTGAGATCACCAATGAAATGAAGTGAGGTTCCTTGCGATCGTATTTTGTCTAATATCTGTATCTGTATCCAAGATAGATCTTGGCACTCATCTACAATGATGAAAGGGAAGCGAAGTGAAAGAAGTCGTGCAAGCTCAGGTCTATCTGACAAGAGCTTGTAACAAATACACTCAATGTCTTGATAAGTCGCGAATCCATCTCTCATGAAAGCTTTCTTTTTTTTTAAAAAGCCCCTGCGCATGTAATCCAATGTCAGCCAGTCTTTATCTTTCCGAAATTGAGAAAATGCAGGAGAATCATAATAATCACAATCCTTTAAAGGCATATTTCGCGGACCAGGAATGAGAATATTCCAGATCCGTTCTTCTGGATCCCATTGGATGTTATTAGCGTAGAGTGGCATTGGTTGATGTCCACTAGTTATAAACGGTGTATCTAGCTTATAGGCATGCAGCCACCTACCTGCTGAAGCTGCATCGACGAGTCGAATAGAGTGATCTTGGTTCTTTCCATTATAACCCGTTATATGGTAGGCATATGGATGCGCAATATATCCATGCAGCCAACTATCAATGGTTCCGATGAAATGCGGAAATCCGATCTTAACCACACCTCCAAATTGACTTACACGTTTCCCAATAACCTCTGCAGCATTATTGGTAAATGTCAGTACACCGATGCCTCCTGGAGTCTTCCTCCACTTAGACATTTCGTAAGCTGCCTTCAATCCAACCACTTCTGTCTTACCACTACCAGGACACGCTTTGAGAAATACACAATTTTCTATTGATGATAAGACGTAGTCAAGTTGTTCATCTGATTTTTGATCAATTCGGCAAATTGAATACTCGTTACATAATGGGTTAGTTGCGCCCAAGGTTGCATGACAATCCTGTGGCGATGTCGCAGGTGGTTTGCCACAAATAGACTGAGTGAGGACTTCTATTTTTTCCTCACGATTCATCCGGATCGCCCCCACAAGCCCAAATTATAGCTTTGCTTATGTACTCCGGAACAACAACATCAGAACCACTCTTTACCTTGTCAGCAAGAAGCTGAGAAAAATAACCTTTTCCCATATCCTCAATATAAGTCAGAATTTCAGCTGCTGCTTCTGCTTTATCTCCTTCAGATTCATTATTCCATCCCTTATTTGCAATTTTTGAAATAGAATTCTTTACACTTCCATCAGTTAGCCAGTTTTCAAAGAGGATACTGGACATAATTTGGATGTTATTTCCGCAAAATGCGAGATCATACTCGAAGGTATTAAGCGGGGCTGAATATAGCCTAGCCCATGTAGATGAATTAACTTTCTCTTTAAGTTTAAGTGCGGGATTTTTTCCGGGGATTCTATTAGATGGTGTAGGTTTTGAACCTTTTTGGGGATCGTTGTCCGTAATACCTGCACAACGTATTGGGATGTTCTTAAGGCTATTTCCATTAATACCCCTCTCCCAAGATCACCAATATGGTATGGCCCTTTTATCAATATTTAGATCATCC
>MTKW01000328.1_pt1 | contig 73076 bp, 67 predicted proteins | sample 1042761 | NCBI WGS metagenome assembly MTKW01 (sample SAMN06205366, study PRJNA360243) | anaerobic digester metagenome | biome: Wastewater treatment plant; feature: Anaerobic digester sludge; material: sludge; isolation source: anaerobic digester fed with sludge from wastewater treatment plant ... | reverse complement strand
ATGACGGAATATAAATTACATCAGCTTCAGATCTCCACCTTTTCCAGGGGGATACGCCCTTTTCCGTCGCAACAAGGACAAGTTGTCTCCATCATCCGGGACAGAGAGCGACTGACTTTTTTCCGAGTCATTTCGATCAGGCCTAAAGGAGTAATCCCTAAGACATGAGCCCTTACCTTATCCTTCTTCAATTCTTCTTCCAACACCCTTAAAACTTCAGCTTGGTGTTCTTCTGTGTCCATATCAATAAAATCCATGATGATAATGCCACCGATATTGCGCAAACGTATCTGCCTGGCAATCTCTCGGGCCGCTTCTATATTGGTTTTAAGTATTGTATCACTCAGGTTGGTGCTACCAACGAATTTTCCGGTATTAACATCTATGACTGTCAAGGCTTCGGTCTCATCAAAAATTAGATAACCTCCGCTTTTTAACCAGACCTTGCGCTTCAAGGCCTGGGCTATTTCATGGTCAATTGCATACTTCTCAAACAAATCATCTGTATCACTCAAAAAAACCTTGCACTTAATGTGGGGATCAAAAATATCCAGATAATCTTCTACCTTTTCTAAAATTGTCAGAGAGTTAACGCTGAGGCGCTGGAAATCATCACTGAATACATCGCGCAGTATACGTTGGACTAAAGCAAGATCCCTGTGGAGTAGTCTTGGAGTTCCAGACTTTTTACCCTTCTGCTGTAACCTTTCCCACATTCTTAACAGACTTGTCAATTCAGCTTGAAAATCCTCGGCGGAGATACCTTCGGCCACTGTCCTGACAATTAAGCCCACATCTGGAGGCTTAATTTCCTCTAATACAGTCTTTAGCCGTTCCCGTTCCGTCTCATCCTCAATCCGTCTGGAAATACCAATGTAGTCTACCGTAGGCATTAGAACCAGATAACGTCCAGGAAGTGATAGCTGAGTTGTAACCCTGGCACCCTTAGTCCCCATGGGTTCCTTTGCAACCTGCACGATAATTTCCTGGCCCTCTTTAACAAGATCGCGGATGTTGGGAGCTACTTTTTCCTGTGCCTCTTCAGCCTCAGGCAAATCAGAGGCCTCATCTTTTTTCTGATAGGGCACAGCATCGTCCACGAAGAGAAAAGCATTCTTCTCTAAACCAATATCCACAAAGGCGGCCTGCATCCCTGGCAACACATTCTGCACCACACCCTTGTAAATATTGCCAACCAGCCTTTGATCGGGACTTTGTTCCACATAAATCTCTGCTAATTGTCCATCCTCTAATACCGCTACTTTAGTCTCTGTTTCTGTCGCTTGGACTAAGATTTCCCTATACATCCCAAACACTCCTAAAATACACCTCTAAAAATCCATTGGTGTCCTTATTCTATTCCCATCTTTGATAAATAGTCCTTGACGATGAATTTTGTAATTCCCAAAAGGCTCCAAGCCGGAAGTTTCAATAATCTCCTTTTTTAGGCCGCCAACTACTTCCTCAGGCCTGACGTTACCACCACTGCCAGTTTGCAAATCCATAGAAAGTATTAGAACATTCCCTCTAGTTTCTGCCGATAAGCTATAGATTCCAGGCCGTATGTCAGTAGTACGGATGCCCTTTTTCCCTTCCCGCATAACCAGGATTTCTTCTTTCTCTAAGAAGTGGTCTACCATCTCCTGGGCCTCTTGCTGACTAAGCTCTTTATTGAGTGTAAGTTCCACCTGATAGCGAGCCAGATTAATTATCGCCATTAGACTTTCCTTACTTTTCCGACCAACTATTTCCTTGGCTTCAAGTACTGCTAAGGCAGGCGGCATAGCCTGAATCAATTTTCGAACTATCTCGTCCAGGGCTACCTTCTCCCTCAATTCAAAGTCTAGATATTCCCCGTCACTAGTTACTCCTACTGCTAGGGCTGAGCCGTAGGATATCTTGGGATGGGGATTAAAACCCTCTGAATAAGCCAAAGGCAATCCTGCCCGCCGGATAACTCTTTGCATTGTACGTAGTAAATCCAGGTGGGAAAGAAAGCGCCCTTCCTCAGTCTTGCTGTACTTTAGGCGTACCTTCATGATCCTCACCCTTTCGTAAAAGCATTCTAACATCTAAATCCTGACAGACACCACAGACAGTACATTTTTCAAAGCGGCAGTCACCTGTTAAGGCCTGTTCGTATGCCTTTTCTCGCTCCTGCCAGAGATAATCCTTCGTTACCCCTACAGACAGATGATCCCAAGGCAGGGCATCCTCATATTCTAATGGCTTGTTAGCAATAGCCCTAACATCAATACCTATCTCAGCAAAAACCTCCAGCCAGGTTTGAAATTTAAAATGCTCACTCCAACTGTCGAACTTACAACCTTTTTGCCAAGCACGGAACAATGCTGGACCCAAGCGTCTATCTCCTTTAGCAAACACAGCCTCCAAAAAGCTTAAGTTACCCTCATGATAATTATAACTGATTCTGCGGTCTTTGATTTTACTCCGTAGATATTGTTGTTTTTCTTCAATTATCTCCAGAGTATCCTGAGCCTCCCATTGAAAAGGCGTATGAGCTTTGGGCACAAAGGTAGAGACACTCACCGTAATCTTAGGTCGCTGGTGGCGTCCCTGCTCCTTCATGATCTTGGAACCATTCTCTAAGACTCGATAAGCCAGATCGGCAATTCCATCCAGATCCTCATTAGTTTCCGTGGGTAGGCCTAGCATAAAATAGAGCTTAATTTGCGACCAACCAGCAGCAAAGGCAGCCTTAGTTACCTCCATTAAGTTCTCCTCGGTAACTCCTTTATTTATTACATCTCGTAAACGTTGCGTTCCTGCCTCCGGAGCAAAAGTCAGACCGGATTTTCTCACCCGCTGTACTTGTTGGGCCAACTGCAAGGAAAAGGAATCCACCCGTAAAGAAGGTAGAGAAACTCCTACCTTATCCTCAGAGTATTTGTCCAGAAGGCCTGTTATCAGTGGATTGACACAACTATAATCACTGGTACTCAATGATGTTAAGGAAATCTCATCATAGCCGGTTGTCTCCAATAACTTCTCTGCTTGTTTCTTCAGCACTTCTGCACTACGTTCCCGAACAGGTCTGTAAAGCATACCGGCCTGGCAAAAGCGACAGCCTCTGGTACAACCCCGTAAGACCTCCAACATTATCCGATCATGGACAACCTCCAGATAGGGAACAATGGGCTGCAAAGGGAAATAGGCATTATCAATGTCTTTGACTACCCTTTTTACGATATGGGGACTAACCCCTGGTTCCCTCACCTTCGTCTGCAGCAATTTACCTTGTTCATCGTATACTGGCTCATAAAATTCCGGCACATATACTCCATCTATCTTGGCTAATTCCTTGAGAAGAACTGCTTTATCCTGCTTCCCGTCCCTTTTTGCCCGATGCTCAGCCATTACAGCAAAAAGCTCTAAAATTACCTCTTCGCCTTCCCCTAAGACAACTAGATCTAAAAAATCAGCCAAGGGTTCAGGATTATAGGCACAAGGTCCGCCAGCAATTACTAAAGGATATTCATTACCTCTTTCAGCGGCTAAAAGGGGTATCCCACTCAGAGCCAAAATATTAAGGATGTTAGTATAGCTCATCTCATATTGGAGGGTAAAAGCTACACAATCAAAATCAGCAATAGGCCGATAGGACTCTAAACTAAAGAGCGGAATGTTCCTAGACCGTAATTCCTCCTCCATATCAACCCAAGGGGCAAAAACCCGTTCCATCAAATATTCAGGCTGATCATTTGTTAAATGATACAAAATACGCATGCCTAAATGAGACATACCTATTTCATAGATATCCGGGAAAGCAAATACTGTACGTAACTTAACGCTATCCCATTCTTTTTTCACCACATTATATTCATTCCCAACATAACGCAGGGGCTTTATAACCTTCGGCAAAATATCATTTTTCACCGTTTCTTGCCATTTTTCCAAGACTTATGGTCCTCCTTAAGATTCAGGTCTTTTTGGAAACAATTATTCCCTATCTATATTATAGTTCTTTTTTACGAAGCGCAATCAAAAAGTCGGGGCCAAAGCTCCGACTGAAAGAGAACCTTTTTGTCTTTATGAGACTAGGAACTAGACATAAGAATTATTATGTCTCGGCACCTATAGCACTTGTAGGAAGAAAAAGCTTTGTCGGATCTATGGCCTCATTATCTTTGACTATCCGTAAATATAGCTGAGCATTACTGGCCCGCCCGGTCTGGCCAACTTTAGCAATAATTTGGCCAGGCGTCACTTCATCCTCAAGGTTAACTAAAATCTCCTTACAATGGCCATAGGTCACAATATAACCCTTTTCATCAGTAATTTCTAAAATCCGACCTAATTCCTCATCATGAGCGATACGGCTAACTTTACCTGCCATGGCTGCCCGCACAGGAGTACCTTCCGCTGCAGCAATCAAAATACCATCAGAGAATACCTCTTGTTGTTCACTATTTTTTTCCCAACCATAAGTTCTAATTATTTGACCCGAAACCGGAACCACCAGCTCGTCAGGGGGCATCTGACTTACCTCAAGTGCAGCCCGATCAAAAGTATCCCCCCATAAACCTACGGCTGAAAATAACTTAATTACCGATTCAATATTATAATCCTCGGTAAAACAATTCCTGACTGCAGACTGAACCTTTTTTCCCCAGGCAGTTTGGACCTGAAAAACGCCTACAACCAGAAAAAAGATCATGACCGAAGCTATAGTTTGCCAAAAAATTTTAACAATCAATTTTCTCCCAGAAAACCCATCCCAGGACCGAAAATTATTTTTACGGTAATTATTAGCTCGCGCTAGGGTATATCTGGAACTAGGTTCCCATAATTTGCCCATGCCTACCCCCTCCTATCATAATATATTGTCCTCATTGCAAGTTTATGACTTAACAAACTATAGTAGCTATCTGCAAACCACAAAAATTTTAAGTTCTTAGCTTAGGTAAAGCTACAATCTGTTTGAAAAAATTGCTGAGCAAATAATTGACTTCAAAACTATATAAAGCTAGAATTAATGCAAATCGGAGGTGTTATTCGTATGTCGTCATTTGTGGATGCTCTAAAAGAAAAAATGCTTCTGGGTGACGGAGCTATGGGAACGATGTTGGTGCAAAACGGACTGCCGTCAGGAGAAAGTCCGGAAGTATGGATGCTGGAAAATCCGAAAAAAGTCCAGAGCATCCACCAAGCATACTTAGCCGCAGGCTCTCAAGTTGTGCAAACCAACACCTTTGGAGCAAATAGATTAAAACTCCAGGAATACCAAGCCGAACACCTGGTTAAAGAAATAAATATTACAGCTGCTAAATTAGTAAGGGAAGTCGTGGGGAATAAGGCCTTCGTAGCTGGAATCGTTGGGCCTACTGGGCAGTTTCCTGCACCCTTAGGTGAAATTCCCTGGCTTGAATTAGTGGAGATATTTAGAGAGCAAGTCGAAGCTTTAGCCCAAGGCGGTGTGGATTTCATCTTCTTAGAAACCTTCTCTGATTTAGGTGAAATCAGAGCTGCGCTCTATGCTGCCAAGGAATATACTAATCTGCCGGTGGCCTGTTCTCTAACTTACAGTAAAGGCCGAACCCTAACCGGAACCACCCCTCTTGTAGCGGCCATTGTTCTGGAGGCTATGGGAGCTGACTTGATAGGAGCTAACTGCTCCAGTGGACCAGAAGAACTACTGGAAATAATGGAGGCTTATCAGCAAAGTACAAGCTTACCCCTCTTGGTAGAGCCTAATGCCGGAATCCCTGAATTAATCGACGGTCAAACAGTGTTCCGAGCTACTCCAGATTTTATGGTTTCTTATGTTGAGCCATTCCATAAGCTTGGGGTTAATCTGCTAGGAGCTTGCTGTGGCAGCACACCCGAGCATATTCTGGCCATGAATGAGGCCATAAAAACATTGGAGAACCCAGCCCCATTGCGCAATACCCTAGCTATAGAGGATAGACTTGTTACCCGCTTAGCTAGTCGCAGTAAAGCCATTACCATTGGTAGCGGTGAGCCCTTCCGCCTTATCGGTGAGCGAATTAATCCTACTGCTCGCAAAGCTATTGCCCAAGCATATCGGGACAATAATTATGAAACTATACTTCAAGAAGGCCTGAGCCAAGTAGAAGATGGAGCTGATCTCCTAGATGTAAATACAGGAGTAGCCGGCTTGCAAGAAAACCTACTTCTCCCTCAAGCCGTTCATAAGCTACAGATGGCTCTGGATATTCCGCTGGTCTTAGATTGTACCGACCCACAGGCCTTAGAACGTGGTTTACAGGAATATCAGGGTAAAGCTTTGATCAATTCCGTTAATGGCGATAACCGCAGCCTAGAATCAATTCTACCCTTAGCCAAAAAATACGGTGCCGCCGTTTTAGGTCTGACCTTAAATGAGCATGGTATCCCCTCCAAAGCTGAGGAACGTTTGACCATTGCTCGTCAGATCGTAGAAAAAGCTGAAGAATACGGTATACCACGCTCTGATATTGTTATCGACTGTCTGGTGCTTACTGCTGCCACTGATCCTGCTACCGCTATGGAAACTGTCCGAGCAATCCAACTGGTTAAGCAGGAATTAGGTGTGCCCACAACTTTAGGATTAAGTAATGTTTCTCACGGATTGCCCCAACGTTCTTGGATAAATGCCACTTTCCTAGCCTTAACCGGGGGAGCAGGTCTAGATTCAGCTATTGCTAATCCTCAGGATAACCGGATCAAAGAAACCTTATTAAGTGTAGCTCTTTTAACCGGTAGGGACCCAGGAGCCAGAAATTATCTAGCCCAAGCAGCTAAAATAAAGCCTACGCTAGATACTGCTAAATCTAGTGAAAAGGCTACATTAAAAAATTTGAGCAGTTGTATTCTCAATGGACAAGCAGAAACAGTCACACAACTAGTCTCTAAACTCATAGATTCTCACGAACCTTTAACCATAATTGATCAGGGTATTATCCCAGCTTTAGTGGAGATCGGTGATCTTTTTGCTGCAGGTAAGGCCTACTTGCCCCAGCTAATGCTGGCCGGAGATGCTGCCAAAGCAGCCTTTGAGGTTCTAAAAGAGAAACTCCCTTCCGACAGCTTGGTTAATAAAGGTACCGTTGTAATCGGTACAGTTCAGGGTGATGTCCATGATATCGGCAAAAATATTGTCAGTGCCCTCCTGGAAAATCATGGTTTCCGGGTAATAGATTTAGGTAAAAATGTTCAGACCAGCGATTTTATCGACACCGCCAAAAATGAACAAGCTGACGTCATAGCCTTAAGTGCTTTAATGACTACCACCGCTCCCGGCATGGCCCAAGTTATTCAAGCGGTACAAGAAGCCGGCCTAAAAAGCAAAGTTATAGTTGGTGGTGCTGTAGTAACTGCTGATTTTGCCAAAGAAATTGGAGCCGACGGCTATGGCAAGGACGCTGTGGAAGCCGTAAAAGTAGTGCAAAATTGGTTAGAGGAGAGATAAGATTGACAGTAAAGTATCTGAACCTTCCTCTAAGTTTACAAGTAGAAGAGATCTGTCCCTTTTTGGGCTTAACCGTGGAGGCTCTTCAGCCCGACCTAGAAGAACTCCTTAAGCAAGCTGTGCGGAAAGTTAGCCAGTTAGCCCAACCCAAAGGGGCTTATGCCCATTTTGCCGTAAAGCAAATAAATTCAGACAAGATAACCCTTAGCGATACAAATTTGCAAATTGAAGGCAGCCAAACTCTGCCTCATTTTGTTAGCTGTCAGCGGGTAACTTTATTAGCAGTTACCCTAGGTAAAGAAATTACTAACGTCCTAGAAGAGTTAAGCCAGACAAAAATCAGCCAAGCTGTCCTACTAGATGCTACAGCTTCCGCTGCTGCTGAAAATTTGGCCGAACAATTAGATGCCCTTATCACTGGAGAAATTCGCCGTAAAGGCTTTTATCCCACAGCCCGTTTTAGCCCAGGATATAGTGATTGGAATCTCTCTTGGCAAAAAGAATTACTAGAAAGCCTAGATGGAGAAAAAATTGGTCTAGGACTTACCCCCTATAATCTCCTAGAGCCAATCAAATCCATTACGGCAGCAATCGGTTGGAGTTCGGAACCGGTTACACGGAATTACGAATTACCTAACCGTCTTAAACCCTGTCAAGGCACAGAATCCTGCCCCCATTGCCCCCTATCGGCTACCTGCCAGTCTTCACTTCAACCAAGACTTGCCAAGCAATGAGAAATAATGCAGAATATACCTAGCAGGATTATTAATTATCATTACTGCAATTAACTTTTCTTGCTGTTATATTGTAGAGGAGGTTACATAATGCCTAAATTAACCAAAGAAGATGTCATGAATTTGGTTGCCAAAAATGATGTTCATTTTATCCGCCTCCAATTCACTGATATACTAGGTATCCCTAAAAATGTTTCCATCACCACCAAGCAGTTGGAAAAAGCTCTTAACAATGAGCTGATGTTCGACGGTTCTTCCATTGAGGGTTTTGTCCGCATTGAAGAATCTGATATGTACCTGCATCCCGATCCCAATAGTTTTGTCATCTACCCCTGGCAAGCCCCAGAAAACGGCGCTGTAGCTAGGCTAGTCTGTGATATCTATAACTCAGATGGCACACCTTTTGCCGGAGATCCACGCTATGTCTTACGTCGCGCTTTACAGGAAGCTGCCGACATGGGATACACTTTTAATGTAGGCCCGGAAGCTGAATTCTTCCTTTTCCATACTGCAGCCGATGGGTCACCAACACTAGAAACCCACGATAAAGCCGGGTATTTTGATCTCTCTCCTGTGGATTTAGGAGAAAACGCCCGTCGTGACATGGTCTTATGCCTGGAGAAAATGGGCTTTGAGATCGAAACATCACACCACGAGGTAGCCCCCGGCCAGCATGAGATTGATTTCAAATATTCCGATGCCTTGGATATTGCCGATAAAATCATTACCTTTAAGGTAGCTGTGCGCACCATAGCACAACGTCATGGCTTGCATGCCACCTTTATGCCTAAACCAATCTTCGGCATTGCCGGTAATGGTATGCATATGAATCAGTCGCTCTTTAGTCTAGACGGCAAAGAAAATGTCTTCTATGATCCTAATAGTCCTGATCAATTAAGTGACATCGCCAAGCATTATGTGGCTGGTATTCTTAAACACGCTAGAGCCTTGACGGCTATAACCAACCCGACTATTAACTCATACAAACGCTTTGTTCCTGGTTTTGAGGCCCCAATATATATAGCCTGGTCTGGTCAAAACCGTAGTCCTCTAGTGCGGATACCTGCCAAGCGCGGCCTTTCCACCAGAATTGAATTACGTAATCCCGACCCTAGCTGTAACCCCTATCTGGCTTTAGCAGCAGTCCTTATGGCAGGGCTAGACGGGATCAAGAACAAACTTACACCACCAGAATCAGTTGATTGCAATATTTATGAGATGACTGATGAAGAAAGAACAAAATCAGGTATAGAATGCCTCCCCCGCACTCTGCAAGAGGCTATAGTAGAACTAGAACAAAATGAGGTAATCCAGGCCGCCCTTGGTCCCCATGTCTATAATCGTTTTCTAGATGCGAAAAAACAAGAATGGGAAGAATACCGCACCCAGGTTCACCACTGGGAAGTAGATCGTTACCTCGCGATGTACTAGATTTTCAAAACGCAAAGCTTAAGGCTGACGACAATTTATGCCGTCAGCCTTTTCTATTTGCACAAATTAAATAAAGAGGGCTTCTCTAAAATAAATCTACTTAGAAAAGCCCTTTACTATAAATAAAAGCGTTCTAGCTTATCATCAGTTATTAAAGTACTTCCAGCATCCTTTCTTCCGGCAGAGCTAAATATTCTTCCAAGGCTTGTACAACCTTAGGGTCATACCCTTCTCTATGCAGTTCTTTCATAATAACCGACCTTGGTAGAGCTGGGTGGTATGGCCTATCATTACTCATAGCGTCATAAACATCAGCTACGGCCACAATTCTAGCAATCAAGGGAATATCCTCTCCTTGCAATTTAAAAGGATAGCCTGTACCGTCTAAACGTTCATGGTGCAAAAGGATGCCTAAGTTAATATCCTCAGGTAGATTACGCCATTGGTTAGCCAGGAGCTCACTTCCATACTGGGGATGATGTATCATCAATTCCCGCTGACGATTTGCTAACTGCCCAGGCTGATTAATGACCTCCAACAGATAAATCTTACCAATATCATGAAAATAACCAGCCATGGCCACATCTGCAGAATCTTGATAAGAGAGGCCTAGTATATTGGCAATACCCTGGCAAAGCTCTCCAACCCGTATAGAATGTCGCCAAGTACCACGATCCTTATAGGCTAGTATATCGTGTAAAAATATTAACATTAGCTCTTTTTGTATTTTATAATCGTACATAGAGCCCCTCCGAAATTACCTAAAAAAATAAAGACTTTTTCATTATATATCTTCTGTCAGAATTTTTCAAACAAATTTAAAAGATGACAAAGGCCTTTGTGTTTATCTAGTGATTGACAATTTTTTTAACCTTGACATAACCCGTTTTTCCATGTTAAGATAGTTTCTGCAGTCGCGGAAGTGCTGGAATTGGCAGACAGGCACGTTTGAGGGGCGTGTGTCGCAAGGCGTACGGGTTCAAGTCCCGTCTTCCGCACCATATTATCCTTGTATAATCAGCTTTGTGGGTTTTCGACTACGAAAACACGCAAGGCTTTTTCTAATTACTCCTATAATTCAGTAAAAGCTTTGTGCATTTTTGAATGAAAGGCACAAAGCTTTTTTCTTTTACACATAGCAGCCAGTTTTACTTTTTATACATTAAGACTTTTTAGTTGCTGAACAATCTTAGGAAGAATTTCACCTGTTCGTCCTTTGATGAAAATATCGCTTATTCCACCCCTACTAAGATCAGATTCCTCAAGATTTATTTCAATAATCGTAACCTTACCCCTTCTTTTTGCAGCCAAGGGTAAACCGGCAAAAGGCCAGACTGCTGCCGAGGTTCCACAAATCAACATTAGATCACATTTTAGGGTTTCTTCCTGGCTATGTTCAACTACATCCGTAGGAATTGGCTCGTTAAAATCCACTATATCGGATTTTAGCGGACTGCCACAGACTTTACAGAGTGGAGGCAGGAGGTCCTTGGCATACAAGCTATCTAGCTTGAAATCTTGAACATCAAACCTGGAGTAGCAAGACAGACATCTGAGTTTGAAAGCATTACCATGATATTCAAATACTTTTTGCGAACCAGCTTTATTATGTAGATTATCAACATTCTGAGTAATTATACTTTTTAAGACACCCATACTTTCCAATTCTGCCAGAGCATAATGACCCTTATTCGGCTGATATCCGGACAGATCCCCTAATATGCCACGCCCACTAAGCCTATCCTTCCAGTATTCTTTTGGATTAGTCCTAAATTTATTATAGATTTGATAAGCCTTCCTCTCCGCCTCCGGATCCCTTTTCCATACTCCCTTTTCCCCTCTGAAATCTGGAATTCCGGATTCAGTAGAAATACCGGCACCTGTCAAGGCTATAACGTAATTTGCTCTACTCAACATTGAAGCTACCCTTATAATGTTCTCATTTATCTGTTCCATGCTTACCCTCCTCACCAAAATCATCTTACCTTAAATCTTATCTTATCTTGATAAAATCAACAAATTTTCTGAATAGTATTTAGAATCCCAGCTGCTGTTAATCTATCTTATTAACGACTATTGAGTTACTTTATTTTGTAAGTTTAAAAAAATCCTCTTGGCAGAAACTATTGCATATATGAACTAATTTCAAGCCTTATGAGGTGAATAATTTGCAAAAGAGTTATATACTGCCCTTTTCAGTTCTTGCTGCCGTTCCTTTTATAATGGTCTTGGGAAATTCTATGCTAATCCCTGTTCTGCCTGAAATGAGAAATGCCTTAAATCTTACTCAATTTCAATCAGGCCTAATTATAACCCTCTTCTCTGTTCCGGCTGGTGTAACAATTCCCTTAGCCGGCCTCTTATCTGATAGGGTTAGCCGCAGATGGATTATTGCTGGAGCATTAATCATTTATGCTGCCGGTGGACTTATTGCTGGACTAGGATCTGTGTTGCTGAAATCTTATAGAATAATCTTAGCTGGAAGAGTCTTGCAAGGCATCGGTGCAGCAGGTACCGCACCTATCGCCATGGCTTTGTCCAGTGATATTTTTACCAGTAATGAACGTAGTAAAGTCTTAGGTATGCTTGAAGCATCCAATGGTATGGGTAAGGTTGTCAGTCCTATACTTGGCTCTGCTATTGGACTTATAGCTTGGTGGGCCGTGTTTTTCCTTTTCCCTATCATCTGCGTTCCCCTTGCCCTAGGTATGCTGTTTCTAGTTAAAGAACCTCAGCAAAAAAAAAGCCCCCAGTCTCTCTCAGAATACCGTAAAGATCTTGGCAAAATCTTTAAGAAAAAAGGCATCTCGCTAATAATGACATTTTTGGCCGGCTCAGTAGTGTTGTTTGTCTTATTTGGTGTGCTTTTCTATCTGTCCGAGCATCTAGAAACACGCTATGGTCTAGATGGCATAGTCAAAGGCCTTGTTCTGGCCATTCCTGTATTGGCCATGGCCACAACTTCATATATTACCGGACTTGTTACCCAGAAAAGAACAAACCTACATAAGGCTCTTGTGGTTCTTGGCACAGGGATTCTTTCTGGAGCTATGTTCCTGGCCGCCTTTTTCATCCAAAATACTTACTTAATGATAGCCGCCTTAGTTCTGGCCGGAATCGGTACTGGAATGGTTCTGCCTAACTTAAATACGATGATAACTAGCTCATGTAATATTGATGAAAGGGGAATGATTACCTCTTTGTATGGCGGTGTCCGCTTTTTTGGTGTGGCCCTAGGTCCTCCCCTTTTTGGACTCTTGATGGAAAAAAGTGAATTGATCATGTTCATTGTACCTGCGATCTTAACTGCTGTAGTAGGAGTTCTAAACTTTTTCTTCTGTAACGCAAAACTGCTCAAGCAGAAGCCTGAGCAGGATAAAGGAGAGGGAAGCTGCCCATCCATACGGCAAAAGCCTCGACAAAAGCCGATAAAAGCTAGACTAGTCTGGGGGATACTCTTTAGAATCATAAGACCTAAAAAGCCTTTATTACGACCAGCCACAGAAATCAAAGAGGATATTGTAGAAAAAGTCGTAAAAGAATTGGAGCCGCAAATTGACAAAGCTTTGCAAGATGAACTATCTAACCAGAAAGAAAAATTAAAAGAAGAAGTGTCTCAGGAAATAGAAAAATATCTTGAGGATACCATTGAAATAAAAGAGAAAGAACGAAAATAAGAACCCCACCCATCAACGCAATCGAAGATTGCTGACGGGTACCCGGGAACCTTGTTGTTTCACAAAAAGGCTTACAGATATCTCAGCCGAAAAATCTGTAAGCCAAAATAAACCATTTAATACTCAATCTTATTATTCATGTACTACTTCTATCCTGCCACCTGCTGCCTTAATAGAATCTAGTAGGGAATTTACAGAGTTATTTCCACCTAGTAAGGGGATTCTAATTATCAAGCAAATCCCACTAGGAGTTGTTAACTCCAGAAGATTTAATAAATTAATCACTGCACCGGCCGGAATAAAAACTCTCAACAGAGTACCTGGCAACTGCTCACATTCCGGTTGATCCTTTTTCCATTTCTTCTTATCAAAGTCAGGGTAATTATCATATCCATAACAATGATTTTCCTTATTTTTAGGTGGTTTTACGTATGGCAAATTTGTTCACTCCTTTTTCTTCTGGTCTTGTATAATATGAAACCTTTGGGATAAGGGTGACAAGTCTTCGAAAAATATCCATTGCTACCGTATAAAATCATATTACTGCGGGGATTATGACAGATAGAAATATATATATCTAGGAGGTTATATTAAATTGGCTAACACATTAACTACAAAAGAAAAAATGCTTCTGAAAGATCTTAAATCTCAAGAGGAGATCTGTATCCAAAAATATAGCAATTATGCCCAGCAGACCCAATGTCCCCAATTAAAGCAGATCTTAACAACCCATGCTCAGCACGAACAACAACATCTAAATACAATAAATCAGATCTTGAACGGTCAGATTCCCACAATGCCACAAGGCAATCAACAACAAAGCCAAGCAAATCAACAACAAACTCAGTTCCAGGGGACAATGCAACAAAACCAACAACAGATGGGAATGCAATTTCAGCAACAACAACAAGGAACTCCTCAACAGCAATACACACCACAGCTTGTCAACGGCAAGAATCTGGAAGAGTATATTTGTACTGATTTACTTAGTACTGAAAAATACGTTTCCTCTACATACGACACAGCAATTTTTGAATTCACCAATCCTCAAATCCGTCAGGTATTGAACCATATTCAAAAAGAAGAGCAACAACACGGTGAAGAAATCTTCCTTTATATGCAAAGTAACGGAATGTATAATCCTCAATAAAATTACACAGAGCACACAGCAGGGCTTTTCTCCTTGTTATTATAGGCGCAATGAAAAGACAAGAACCGGGAGTACCTTTGACGAGCCTGGCGAAAATGTCTTAACGAAATACCGTTAGAAATCACTTAACCGGCACAGGATGTGCCGGTTAAGGAGAAATTGAGCCATGAACGGCGAATTTCGACTGGTATGTGTTTTCTTACGGTATGAGTTTAGACATTTCCAGGTGAGGATTGGCTACTCCCGGTTCTTGTTATTCTTGTATTTTTGTATAACTCAGGAAAATCGCCCTCTGTGCGATCTCTGCACACAGATGGCGATTTCTACGGCCTCATTTTGTTATGTGCTTTACTCATTTAGTCGAAAAGCTTTCATAGGACAAAATTTCATACACTTCTTACAAACAATGCACTTGTCTTCATCTATGGTCGGAAGACTATATCCTTCTTGACTAATGGCATTCACCGGACACACTTTGATTGCAGGACAGCGGTGATTTTGCGGACATCTTTGCTTATCAACGTATAATTGCATAATCTATACTCCCATCGCTATTAATAAATATACCCCCTGGGGGTATATTTATTCTACCTGAATTTTTCTATGATTTCAACATCTAAACTATGGTTTATAAACTTTCTACATTACCTAAATCACTCATCATAGAGTCAATTCTATCATAAAGGCTGAGAAAGGCCTGTTCCACTTTTCGCCAATCTTCCTCCTTGAACTCATGCTCCATAGCCTTATAAGGAGCTTCGTCAAGAATCTGTAAATCCATTAAAGCTTCTAGCTCGTAATAAAGGAGGGTATCGTCCACATTACGAATCAGTTCTAATTCCTCCGCCGTCAACCCATCCAAGCCAAATCTCTCATAAATTACATTTTGTAATCTTTTTTCGATGACTACATATTCTGGTAGATTAATTTTTACCGGCCTGGTAATATCGGAAATATAGCTTTCACTAGCATCATGTAACAAACAACCTAACTGTACTCTAGCAGTATAGCCTCTAGCAACAGCTTCTCGGCAACAAGCTATAGAATGTTGAGCTACTGAATAAAAATGACGACAGTGGCCGTTAGCTCTAGTCATCAATGATAAGGAATGGGCAATGTCTTCAATACGGATATCTTCTACTTTTGCCCTCAAAGGATTAAAGCGGACTTTCGTATAAGTTAAGATGCTACATGGCATTTTTATCACTCATTTCAACAATATCTGTTATTAAACTGAATTCATTATAACATAGACACGAAAAAAGAATTTACCTTAAAATTTTACATCTATATAATCCCCCGCTGTAATCGAATCCGGTGTAACATCACAATCAAAAGCCAACACCTTAACCCCATTTCTGGCAGCTTTCACTAGAGCATCACCGAAGGCTTGATGGGTCTGGTAATTAGGCGAAAAATATTTTATGCCTTTCATCTGAATAATAAAAAATATATAAGCTTCATAACCTTCCAGAACGGCTTGCTCCAGCTCTTGAATATGCTTGATACCCCGCTCAGTTGGAGCATCTGGGAATAGTGCCACTCCCTTTTCCTCCAGAGTAACTCCCTTAACCTCCACGAAAATTTTCCGTCCTCCGGCCTCCAAATAAAAATCAAAACGTGAATTAGCAAAGACCTTTTCCGGCCTTAACAGAGTAAGTCCCCCAAAGACCTCCTTATCTCTAACCCATTCTGCAAAAACTTTATTAGGTACTTGACTGTCAATATTTACTATTCTGTCGCCTTTGTTGACGGCGATTAAGTCATAGGGCGTTTTACGATTAGGGTTGTCAGCAGACTGAACATATATTGTCACTCCGGGAATTAGTAGTTCCTTGCAACGGCCGGTATTTTTCACATGACAGATTTCTCTCTTCCCGTCCATTTCAATATAAGCCACAAAACGGTTAGGACGCTCCAGAAATTTGGCCCGCTTAATATTTTTATATTTCATTAACTACAGCTCCTTATGTCTACATTTTTCTATGTCATTCCCTATATTCTAGAATATTTGTTCGTTAATGCCTAGACATTTATATCTAGTAATGATAATATACTAATTAATTGCATATTGTTTGGGGAGCTTGGTATACAGGCTGAGAGGAAGTTTTTACTTCGACCCGTAGAACCTGATTTGGATAATGCCAGCGTAGGGAACTTAAACTTCACTATCTAAAATATAGTGGGATAACCTTGTTTGGCTTATCCCACTAATTTTTTTGGAGGGACAGACATTGCAAAATTCAAAAACATCTTTACTAAGCAACAGTTTACTGTGGTTAGGTGCAGCAATCTCAATTGCAGAAATAATGACAGGAGCCCTGTTTGCCCCTTTGGGATTTACTAAAGGTATGATGGCCATTATTCTAGGCCATGCTATTGGAGCTTTATTGTTTTATTGGGCAGGACTTATCGGGGCTAAAAGCGGTATGACTGCCATGGAATCGGTCCGTATAAGCTTTGGTGAAAAAGGTTCCATGTTCTTTTCCGTTCTTAATGTCTTGCAACTGGTAGGTTGGACAGCAGTAATGATTATTAGTGGAGCACAGGCTATCGCTGTTATTGCTGGCAAAACCACGGGTAGCTTGTTCTTCTGGTGTCTGGTAATCGGTATAATGATCGCTATTGGTATTGTAATAGGTCTAAAAAATTTAGGGAAAGTAAATGTAATAGCCGTCAGCCTCTTATTCATTCTAACTGTTGTTTTAGCAGTTGTCATATTCCGTTCAGATTCCGGTACTACTGCCGCTATTGTTGGTACTATGAGTTTCGGAGCAGCTGTAGAATTATCTGTAGCTATGCCCCTTTCCTGGCTTCCTTTGGTTGCCGATTATACCAAAGAAGCTGAAAAACCAGTAGCAGCCACATTAGTAAGTAGCGTCACATATTTTCTAGGAAGCTGCTGGATGTATATTATTGGCCTGGCAGCCGCCCTTTTCGCCGGGACCTCAGATGTGGCTCAAGTTATGGTGACTGCTGGTCTTGGTTTAGCCGGAACATTGATTATCCTCTTAGCCACTGTGTCCACAACTTTCTTAGATGTCTACTCTGCCGGAGTTAGCTTAAACAATATTTCCAGCAAGATCAACATTAAATGGGCTGCAATTATAGTCTGTATAATAGGTACACTGATTGCTATGTTTACCCCCGTTGAGCAGTATGAAAACTTCCTCTATGCCATTGGCTCAGTTTTCGCCCCTATGGTAGCAATCTTGATTACAGACTTTTTCATCTTGAAAGAAAACCATGCCACAAAATCTTTGAATATTACTAATGTAATTCTTTGGATAGTCGGTTTCATCATTTACCGTAGATTCATGACCATCGACACGATTATAGGCAGCACAGTACCTGTAATGATTATTATTTCTCTTTTAGCCGTATTGGTTAAGAAGGTGATCAGAAAATGAATATAAAAGGCGTAATTTTTGATTTGGATGGAACTTTACTAGATTCTATGTCTGTTTGGCATAATCTCGGGGCAACCTATCTGAAGTCCCAAGGTTTGACCCCTTCAGATAATCTGTGGGACACTATCAAAGACAAAACCCTTGAGCAGGTGTCTGATTTTTTCCGATCTGAATACAAAATGGTTCATACTGTAGAACAAATAATGCAACAGATTACTGACGTATTGGTAGATCAATATTCGAATCATATACAGCCTAAGCCGTTTGTACCGGAATTCCTGCAATCCTTAACTCAAGCCGGTGTAAAATTATGTGTTGCCACTGTTACTGAGCGTTATTTGGTTGAGGCAGCTCTAAAACGCCTCCAGTTAGACCAATATTTTTCCTTTATCACAACCTGTGGAGAAGTGGGCTGTGGTAAAGACCAAGGAGTTATCTACCAACAGGCCCTACAGCGCTTAGGTACACCCCAAGAGAAAACCATAGTCTTTGAAGATGCATTATACGCAATTAAGACTGCTAAAAGGGAAAGCTTTAAAGTCATCGCAGTTTATGATCCCACAGCCCAGGATGATTTGGAGGAAATTATAAAAACTGCTGACAGATTAATCTATTCCTACGATGAATTGGAGGTAAGTGAACTATGAAAAAGGTTTTGACTATTGCCGGCTCTGATTGCAGTGGCGGAGCAGGTATTCAAGCTGATATTAAGACTATCACTGCCCATAAGATGTATGCTATGAGTGCTATTACCGCCTTAACGGCTCAAAATACTACTGGTGTCTACGGTGTTCTGGAAGCTACTCCATACTTCGTGGGACAACAATTAGACAGCATTTTCACTGATATAGTTCCAGATGCCGTTAAGATCGGTATGCTTTCTAACGCGGGAATTATTGAAGTTGTGGCGGAGAAGCTCAGGGAATACGAGGCTAAGAATATCGTCTTAGATCCAGTGATGATTGCTACTAGTGGTGGAAAGCTAATTGACGACTCCGCCATTGAATCCCTGAAGACTAAGCTTATGCCTCTGGCAAATATAATCACCCCAAATATTCCGGAAGCAGAAAGCCTAAGCGGAATTACAATAGATACTCCAGAGCAGATGGTGGAAGCCGCCGAAATACTGTCTGAAAAAATTCCCGGCTACATTTTAATCAAGGGCGGCCATCTCAATAAGACTGCCGATGATCTGCTTTACAAGAATAAGGAGGCAGTCTGGTTTACTTCACCTAGAATTGAGAATCCTAATACCCATGGCACAGGATGCACCCTCTCCTCAGCTATAGCCTGCAACCTGGCTCAAGGCTACGAGGTAAAGGTGGCCGTTGAAAATGCCAAAGCTTATATTACAGGCGCCTTAAAAGCCCAATTAGATTTAGGCCAAGGCAGCGGTCCCCTAAACCATTGCTATAATCTTTAATTCATATAATTTAAACAAATATTTTGAGGGTCGAGTACCGTTGACAACCATAGTTAAACTGTCTTGACGAAGAGCCGTTAGAGATAGATTAGCCCGGCACAGGACGTGCCGGGCAGGGAGAACTGAGCCAGGACGGCGAATTTCGACCGCTAATCTATCTCTTACGGTTCAAGCCTAGACAGTTCTATGGGCGGATAGGTACACTACCCTCAATATATTTGTTCCTATTTACCGCTCACCTAAAGTCACAGTAATAGTTTGTTTCGTATGATTGCGTAAAATCTCTAGCTCCACTTTATCGCCAACCTTGGCTTCACTAACCAATTTTGTTACATCATTGGCTCCGGTTATTTTCTGCTTGTTAAAGCTCAGGATAATGTCGCCCCGTCTTAGTCCGGCCTTTTCCGCCGGGCTCTTTTCTATAATCTGAACAATCTGGGCTCCTTCATCCTTATTCATCTGCAGATATGCTGCCAGTTCTTCAGTCAAATCACTAACATAGACCCCCAGCCAAGGACGAGAAACCTTGCCCTGATTAATCAGCTCTTCCAAGACTTTTTTGACAGTATTAATAGGTACGGCAAAGCCTAACCCTTGACCTTGTGTGCTGACAGCAGTATTAATTCCAATTACTTCTCCGTTAAGGTTAAGTAAAGGACCACCACTATTGCCAGGATTAATCGAAGCATCAGTCTGTAATAAATCCTTGAATGAGTTACCTTCAATGACTAGTGGTCTGCCCTTAGCACTGATAACTCCAACAGTTACTGTGTGATCCAAGCCATAAGGATTTCCGATAGCTACAACCCATTCTCCGGTTTCAAGTCTGTCAGAATCACCTAAGGGTACCACAGGTAAATCGTAACCGGCATCAATCTTTAGGACAGCTAAATCAAGCTCAGCATCTCGGCCAATAACCTTGGCAGTCAGTGGCTCATCATTGCCTTCAAGCTTGACCTTGATCAAACTAGCTCCATCTATAACATGGTTATTGGTTAAGACATATCCGTCGTTTGAAATAATAAAACCTGAGCCTAGCCCCTGGACTTTCCTGCTTGTTTCCGGAAAAGGCTGACCGAAAAACCAAAAGAAATCATTATTGAATGAGGATTTAACCTGTGATTCAGTCTCTATAGATACAACCGCTGGCCCATACCTTTTCACAAGAGTGGTGATAGGATTCTCACCGTTTGAGCCGATAATAGAGGCTGTCGGTACACCGTTAGTCTGTAATTCTTGAGTTACAACGGATTTACCGTTACTTCCGAATTTGTCTCCGACCTTAAAGCCTAAGCCAAAACCGGTAAGTAAAACACAGGCTATCAGAAATGAGGCAATGGCAGTCCTCCTGACCTTTCTCTTATGCGATTTTAAACTAATTAGCTCCTCAGCCGGTTGGACCACTTGCTCCTGTTCAACTATCGGAGTACCATCGTCGTTTTTTGTTGGTGTAAATCCACTGTAGTACCTCATACTGATTTCCTCCTTAACCTAGATTATTTACCCAGGAGAATATCTATATCATACTGAGAGTAAACCTCCTGCTGCCAAGAAGAATATTCTATTTGGATCTTCTCATTCGTAAGATAATCCTTGATATCTTCCTTCTTGTCTTCATAGGTAGGTTCCTGGGCTTCTCTCTTCTCTTCTAATTTAATGATATGATAGCCAAAATCAGTTTTCACTGGGTTGCTTATAGATCCTGGGGTCATAGAAAAGGCTGCATCTTCAAATTCCTGGGCCATAATGCCCCTGGGGAAAAACCCTAGAGCACCGCCAAAATCTTTATTTGCGTCATCGGTGGAATACTCTTTGGCTAACTCGGCAAAATCGGCCCCTTCATCAAGTTTCCCTTTTATCTCCTTAGCAAGCTCCTCGGTTTCAACCAGAATATGGCTGGCCTTAACCTCCTCCTCCGTAGCGAACAAATACTTGTTTTCAGCGAAATAGTCCTGCATTTCTTCTTCAGTTATACTAATTCTTGGTTCAAGTAACTTCTTTATTGTTAAATACAGCCTGATATCATGCTCCATTGACTCTTCTGTAACTCCGCTGGCAGCGACAGCCTGTTCAAAAATTTCCTTGCCACCATAACTCTCATAATAGTGTTCAAATTCCTTTTGAACTTCCGCATCAGAGACATTAATATTAGCCTTTTCGGCCTCCAATAAAACTATTTTCTCATTTACTAATGCATAAGCCGCGTCTACACCATTTTGCTTAACCATAAAATCATATAATTGATTCTTAGTGATTTTTTGTCCGTTCACCGTGGCAACTACCTGATTAAAATTCCCGCCATTACTACTACTACTGACAGCCCAGCCGATACTTACCGCTATTAAGGCACAGGCCAAAACTACTACCAAAATTTTTCCTTGTTTATTCATTTAATCGAAACCCTCCTCATTCTATCTCTATCTTAACATCTTAAAATGTCAGGAAGATGTCAAAATCATAATTTCTATGCTCAGACAAGATTTTACTTATTTAAAATTATCGTAAATACAGAACCTTGAGGTGAACTATTCTGCAAAAATAGGTCTCCTCCCATTGCCCGGGCAATCATCTTACTAAAAGATAAGCCTAAACCAAGACCCCGGACCTGATCTTTTTTCGCAGCCCCACGGAAATAACGTTCAAAGATTAATTCCTGTTCCTCTGGGGGTATTCCTGGCCCGTTGTCCCGGATGTCAATCTTCACATTGTCTTCGGCCACTTCCAGTTTAATCTCTATTTCTCCTTTATCACCTTCTCTCATAGACTGTACAGCATTATTCAGTAGATTATAAATTATTTGCTGCAGGCGCATAGCATCTGTATCCAAATTAACTGCTTGCTCAGGAAAATCAGTTTTGAAAATAACCCTTTTCTCCTCATTTCCCAATTGCCATTGATAGATAATCTCAGCCACTAGCTTGTTCAGGTTGTGATTTTCCTTCTGAACCTTGATGGCACCTGTTGTTAATGAATTATAATCCAGCAAATCCTCGACCATTTTCTGTAGACGTTCTGTCTCTTTACTGCAAATCTCTAAAAACTCCTCAGCTTCCTCTCCTGTAACAACTTTATCCCTTACTGCTTGAAGCAAACCGCTGATTGCTGTAACTGGAGTCTTCAACTCATGAGTTACTCCCGCTAGCATTTCGCTTCGGGTGGTTTCCAATTGGCGTAATTTTTCGGCCATGTCTTGGAAAGACTGCACTAGCTCAAAAAGCTCTAGTTCTCTAGGGTTCTTGTCCAAAGTAAGATTGTAATCACCTGTGACAATCTGTTTGGCGGCTCCTGCTACTTCCTTGATTGGTTTTACCAGATTTCTAGTCAAGGAATAGATAATCAACCAGCCTAATAGAGCTACTCCAACTAACATTATAATCAATAACTGATAATCTTCAGTTCTACGGGGTACTATCTTCGTGGGCTGGAGAACAATAACATAGCCTAATACTTTCTCTCCGTTCATAATGGCCTGATTTACCGTATAATAGGTTAAATCCGGTTGGAGATCAATCTTCTGTACACTATGCTGTTGCCCTTGGGGAATCGATATACCACGTAATATTTGTAAAGGCGGTACCTGTAAGGTCGTATACAGAATATTACCCACATTATCAGTAATTAAAACAGAAACACTGCCCTCTAGTTCCAAGACCCTGATTGTCCTTTGCATCTGCCAGACTAGAGCAGCATCGATCATGATATGTTCTCCTAGTCTACTAGTATTAAGAGCAATATCCTCGGCTAAAACAGATAATGTTTTGAAACGCTGCTGATTGGCATTATACCTGATTATCATTACAGATAGAATACCGATTATAATAATTCCGATGAGCAAGGTCAGCAAATAACGATTGCCCCAATACCTTAGAAGGGGTTGGCGTCGATTATTTTTCATAAACACAGAATTGATACCCCACTCCACGTAAAGTTTTTAACTCACCCTCTGTTGATGGCCAGTTAAGTAGAGATTTCCTCAGCCGCTTAATAGATAGGTCTACTGCACGGTCACTTCCTTCATAATCTAAACCCCAAACATTTTCAATCAACTGCTCTCTGGTAAAAGTCTGATTAGGATGACGAGCTAAAAAAAGTAACAAAGTTAAATCCCGTGGAATCAAGGATAATTCCAGCCCGTTCAGATATACCGCATGGGCTTTGAAATCCAATTTCAGACTACCATAATACTTAACCTCTCCCTCTTCCATAATCTGGTTAGGGCGACGCAAGACGGCTTCTACTCTAGCCACTAATTCTTCACCTACGAAGGGCTTGGTAATATAATCATCAGCCCCTTGTTTTAAACCGTTGATTTTTTGCTGAGTCTGACTTAACGCCGTAAGCATAATCACTGGACAAGAGTTTTTCTCTCTAATGTATTTTAACAGCTCCCAGCCGTCTACACCAGGCAGCATTACATCAAGAAGGACCAAGTGAGGGTTACACTCAACAAATTTTTTTAAAGCCTCATCGCCGGAAAAAGCTTGCTCAACCTGGAAATTAGCCTTCGTCAGGTATGCTTTGATAATCCTAGAAATAGTTATATCATCCTCTACAACTAAAATAGTTTTCATTCCCGTCCCTCCAAAGAACACATATCTTGTCCACCCCGGAATTTGGCCGGTTTTCCAACTATAGAAGAGAATTGCTTTACTTAAAGTCTGGCATTTTATCCCATGACTTGTCAAGCTCTTCTAATTGAACTTTTAATATAATATATCAGATAATTGTGTCTAAAAAACGTCAAAGGCAATCAGAAGGATAATTCTATTGATTGTAAGAATATAGTTTTCTGGTGATGATTTGAAAAAATTATGTTATGATAATGGAAAAATATAGTTGTGTGAGAATTTTATGAGAAAGAGAATTTGAAAGGGAGGTCAATAATGACCAAAAAATTTAAACTATTATGCTTATTAGTTTGCCTACTTTTCGCCGTTACTCAACTAACGGGCTGTATTGAAATCACGAAGCGACAACCTGAATCAACAGAAGATCCAACATCCCCTGAGCAAACAATATCAGTAAAGCCATCGCCTGCGGAGAGAAGTGATGTAGCCTCAGTATCATGGGTAGAATATACAGAAGATCCTGGTGGCTTAATCTTCAGTTATCCTCAAGGCTGGGAAGTGGCAACAAGTGAATCAGCGATCTCAATTGAGAATGCAGAAACTTATGAGCAACTATTGATGTCAACGATGCCATTTGATGAAAACAAGGATCCCTATACTTTAGCTACTGAATTTATCAGTCTAGTAGAAACTAATAATCCCAACCTACATGCCTCTAACTGGCGTACGAATCCACAGACTGCTAATAGTCAAGTTGCTTTTGATCTTTACGACAAAATCGACGGAATAGAATACGACGGTTCGGGAATCGTCATTAAGGATAGCGTGCAAGCCATCTGGTTTTCATATTTTGCTCCAAGCTCAGCTTACTCATCTGACCGCGCTACAGAGCTATTACATGGCTTTATCAGATCCCTGGGAACCGAATCTAGCTCAGGAACACAGGAACCGAATAATACTAATACTTCCAAGCGAAACTCCCGGATTGAGGCTAATGCTAAGGGCTTCCTTTTTATCTTAGAATTCGGACTAGGGGCCCCGTTTACCGCAGAACAGGAACAGATTATCCTAGATGAAGTAATAACTAGTTGGAGTTCGCTAACAGAAGCAGAGTTGAGTGCTTACGATGAGTATCCATTATTGGCAGAATTCGTATTAACATTGGGGCAGGAAGAATTAAATGAATTGCGGGAAACTATGGAAAATATCACTAGAGAGTGGCTCGATGAATCCCCTGATAGCGATAAAGTAGTAAGAATAATACGGGAACAGCTGAATACTCGGGGCAAGGTAGTGATTGCCGGTGATCCACCACTTACAGAGATGTCCCTCACCGCATACAGTGAGATAATCGCATATTCAAGACTGTTGCGGGAAAATCCTCAAGCGCTGCCAGAACAAGTTTCCTCGAATTCTATAAATGATATCAAAAAGCAAGTCCTAGATAGCTGGGAGACCTTCACAAGAGAGGAACAGGAACAAATTGCTACATCTCCAGGTCTATGGTTCTGTCTGAGGACACTGGTGAATAAGGGTTCGGAGAGTGAACAAAATACTATTAGGAATGAGCTTCGCAAGCTTACACCAGAAACTCAAACCGCAACAGGCGGTGGGACAACAAGTAGTGGCACATCAGGCGGTAGTATGTCCGGTAAACCTATGGACAGTTCATCACATGCTGCAATGTTGGGTATACAGCAAATGACTTTCAATAGTTATATGTGGAGCCGTGGCTTTAATTATAGTATAGCCCACGGAAAAATGTGGTGAGTTATCCCAATAATTAACAAATGCAAAACTAAGTGAAGCCCCCTATTTGGGGGCTTTCTTTCATGTTTTAATTATGCTAGCTCAGCATTGTTACTAGTCGACTTTATTATTGTGAATACAACAAGGTCACCAGGCCCCGACAGCAATCTTTGATTGCGTTGACGGGTGGGGTTCTTATTATTCAGCAGCAGTTCTACTTACCAATATTTTGCTTAGCGTCAGTTCTATTTACCAATCTCTTGCTTACTGCTACCAAGGGATAGAGAATCATTACCAAGATCGTACTGGAAATGGCAGCAGGGATAACTACTGTGATAAATAGTACTTCGAAGGGCGCGGGTAGGCCGACAATCAGCAAGGCTGAGCCTAAGAAGACAAGACCACTGACAATAGTGCCGATAAAACCAATCACACCACAAGCGATAAAAGTACCCACAGAGGCTGTACTCATTAGAAAGCGAACGGTTCTCTTGGGTAAAATTTTCTCCAAGGGAACAGCAATGACAAAAGCCAAACCCAAGACAACTATAGAGGTGGCAATTTTATCGATTATATTCGGTAGCTGACCTCCAGGAAAAGTTGTGGTCAAAGCAGCTAATAGCCCTCCGACTAACCCGGCAACAAGGGTAACTTTAAAATTCCGGTACATTAAAACAACTACTATCAGCATAGCCGCAATAGTGTCAGGTTTCATACCTGCTCCGAAGCCAGGCATAATCACGTGCAAAATTGTCCCAATTGCTAATAACAGACCAATTAATGCAAGATCCTTTATTTTTAATTCATTACTTGTTCTTTCTTTGCTCATCTTTTCTTTTCTCCTCTCAATTTACAACATTTAAGCTAAAAATCTCATCTCAAAAAAATAAATTCCAGCCAAACTACACTAAACTATAGGAGCCCAAATAGGTTCCCTCTCTCGTCTCATCTCGTCTCTTCTCCACTACACTCCTCTCTTAGCGGAATTCTCTTACTAAACTATCTAAACTATATAAACTTACCTAACATTATAGCTAATATGAGTAAGAATAACAATAATAAAATCAGAAAATTATCAAATATCCTTTGGTATTAAATAGATTTTGAGTTAAACTAAGATTAACTGTTTAATTCCAAGATTAATTTGATTTAGATTCAATTGATTAACTTGAATCAATTGAATTTAGTAGCATTATGCTAGCGACATTTTCCAAGTTAGGAGGTATCCAATGTATCCCCGAATTAGAAAAAGCCTTGAAGTTTATCAACGCGAGACCTACACAGATCATAGCTCCTTAGAATTAAATAACGCTAGGTCATATCTGGATTGCTCCTTGGGTGTTAACCCTTACGGTTGCTCTCCTAACATACTACACAGCCCGCCTCCCCCTCAGGAGCTGTTTACTTCCTATCCTGCAGCTTCACCAAACTTTATTCGACAAATCATAAATTACTGGCAAGATATTGTCCAGCTTGAACCAGGGAATATCCAGCTAGAGGCCGGTAGCTTTGGAGTAATTGAAAGACTGCATAAGCTATTTCTAGACGAAGACAGTTACGTTCTAGGATACTGTCCTCAATTCTCCGATTACCAACAAGACGTCTTGTTACACGGGGCAAAATATGACTATATATGCTTGGAGGCGGAAGATAATTATAAATTTAATGCTGCCAAGCTTAGGGCTGCCTTAAATGACAAGTATAAGTTACTTTATCTGGACAACCCTAATAATCCTACTGGACAAGTTATCCCTCTGACAGAGATCGAAAGCCTAGTCAGTCGCGCTCAAGACTTAGGTATCGCTGTCTTAGTTGATGAAGCTTACGGAGACTATATGGCTAAAGACAATTCAGCCATTGCCTTAGTCCCTCATTATAAAAATCTCTATGTAGCTAAGTCCTTCACCAAAGGCTTTGGCTTAGCAGGGCTTAGGGTAGGTTATGTAGTCATGTCTGAGGAGTTGCTTGAGACATACGCCCTAGTAGCCCATCCCTTTCCGGTTAATGCATTAGGGCAATACTACGCCAGCTTGGCCCTTCAGAATGTGTTTTTTTTACAGGAGTGCCGCCGGAAGAACTCCATCGCCAAGGAACGCATTAGGCAAGCATGTAGCAAGCTACAAATTCTCTATACCGACCCCTACACCCCCATTTTAACCTTGCTCCATCCTCAAGCAGAAACTGATTTGGAGGCTTTATTCCTCAAGCATAATGTCTTAACCACCTCGGGACGGCATTTTAAAGGATTAGGATCAGCGGCAGTTCGTTTGAGATTACCTGGGGATGAGCTGGATAGACTACTTAATGTTATCAGAGAAATCGAAAATAATTAGGTTAGCGCTAGCTAACATTAGAAAATATCCCTAAAAAGGAAAAGAGGATTTTAGCTACGGCTAAAATCCTCCTTTTTTGCCTAAGATACTACTATATAGCTTTTAGGAGTTGGTGATGAATGGATAGAATCAAGCTAGGTTTTGGCTACGGTCTCCTGGCGGGTGTGTTCAAGACTATTGCCGATTTAATATTAAATTCTTTTTTCCCTTATGACCATAGTTACTATCATCATGCATATGCTGTTATTAGTGGACGGCTGCCTATGTCCTGGGGTGAAAAAATATTTGCCCTTGCAATAGATTTCTGGTGGACTGGCCTTTTAGGAGTGGTTTTCATCTTGCTGTTCAGAACTTTTCCCAGCACCCCTTATCTTGTTCGCGGCCTATTCTTTGGTTCCACACTTTGGTTCCTCTTTCAGACCTTAGGGGTTATTTGGGAATTACCTTCCTTCTATAACTCAGAATTGCCTCCCTTGATTAACGGTTTAATTAGTGATTCCATTTATGGTTTAAGCTTAGGTTATTTGCTGCAACGCCGAGAGCAGCAGCATAAAACCTAGAGAATTCTATTCTTCTATAACCTTCTCAAAGATAATTTGATAGCAATAAGGTGCTGGGGAAAGCCCCAGCTTTACCTTTAGCGCTGTCCTTTATCATAGGGTTGTCCCGAAGCTCTTGGAGCTTGAGATGATTTGGAGAACAACATTAAAGCTATTAGGGTTACGATAAAAGGAAAGGTTTTCAATAGAATGGGCGGTATCCGGGCAAAGCTGGGAATAACCTGAGAGACATTGGCAATCGTACTGGCGATTCCGAAGAATAAGGTTGCTCCCAAGACACCTAAAGGTTTCCATTGCCCAAAGATTAAGGCTGCCAAGGCCATAAATCCTAAACCACCGACTGTACCGTTAAACTCACCTGAATAGGTTACTAGGATAATAGCCCCGCCAAGAGCAGCAAAAGCTCCAGAAATCATGACGGCAATATATCTCATACGATAGACATTTACACCTGCAGAATCTGCGGCATGGGGATGTTCGCCACAAGCCCTCAGGCGTAAGCCAAAAGCTGTCTTATACAGGATAAACCAAGAGAAAATAAGAATTCCCAATACTACCCAGGTGGAAGCATAGCTATTGGAAAACAACAACTTACCTAACACTGGAATCTTAGAGAGAAAGGGAATATTCACTCTGGGCATTCCATGAACAATTAGAATATTGCCACTGCCAGTGATGTTTCTGGCCAAGTAGACAGTCAAAGCCCCGGCAATCATATTAATAGCCGTACCGCTGATAACCTGATTAGCATTCAGGGTAATAGAAGCAACGGCATGAAGTAGGGAAAATATTGCTCCTGCAATGAAAGCCGCCAATAATCCCAACCAAACTGCCAAGTTTGGATAGTTTACTTCAAATCTAGTAATTACTATAGCACTAGTAAATAAACCTACAACCATCAAACCTTCCAGACCAATATTCACAACACCGCTACGTTCACTGAAGAGGCCACCAAGAGCCGTAATGAGTAAGGGTATGGTTAAAGCAATTGCATAGGGAAATATCTGTACTATTAAACTCCACATCCTATCTTGCACCCCCTATCATCTTTTTCAGCTTGTCCCAATACTTTTCAACTAGAATACTGGTGGCAGCAAAATAGATTATAGTTGCAATAATTGTATCTGCTATCTCTGGTGGTATCTTGGTCATGGCGTTCATAAAGCCTTTTCCTGTATGCAGGATTCCAAAAAAGATTGCCGAACCAACGACTCCCAAAGGAGTATTTGCTCCTAAAAGTGAGACAGCAATACCGTCAAATCCTTGGGTTGGCATGACTCCAATCTGCATATTAGAAGCATACCCTACATAATAGGTAGCCCCTGCCAAACCAGATAAGACTCCGGCAATGACCATGGAAAGAATTATTCTTCCGTTAACCTTAATCCCGGCATACTCCGCTGAATGTCGGTTAAAACCAACTGCTTTAAGCTCATAACCTAGGGTAGTTTTGTTCAGGATAAAGGCCACAATGATTGCTGCTGCTAAGGCTACGAATATACCGAGATTAACATAGGAGCCGCCAAAGAGATCTGTTAACCACTGTACTCTAAATGAGGCAGCCTCAGAAATCGTCCGTGATTCAGTCTCCAGATATTGGCCTTTAAAGTATCCTGGAATGACATAATAGACTGTCCAATAGGCAATCCAATTCATCATAATAGTTGAAACAACCTCGTGTACGTTAAATCTGGCTTTAAACCACCCAGGCAGTAAGGCCCATAAGCCTCCACCTACTGCAGAGACCAGAATAATTATTGTTAATAACAAAGGTTTAGGCAATGGTAAGGTTAATCCTATTGCTGTAGCACATAAGCCACCAATCAGCATCTGGCCGGGAGTACCGATATTAAATAACCCGGTATTAAAGGCGAAGGCTACAGATAGACCGGTCAAAATTAAGGGGGTAGCTGTTGCCAAGGAATTACCGATTCTTTCGATATTCATTAAGCCGCCTCTAAAGAGGAAACCATAACCGGTAAAAGGATTATTCTTTGTTACTGCCATCAGTATTGCTCCGGCTACAAGGCCTAGTACAATGGCAATTGCCGAAAGTATAAATACTCTGCTACTTTTCCTAATCATGCTGTGTTCCCCCTCTTTACCCCTGCCATCATTAAGCCGATTTCATTTTCATTAGTATCAGCCCCTTGAACGAGTCCGACAATTTCTCCATTATTGAGAACTGCGATCCTGTCAGAGAGGCGCAATATCTCGTCCAGCTCTAAAGAGATCAACAATACAGCCTTGCCATTATCCCGTTGTTCGATTAGCCTTTTATGGATATACTCAATAGCTCCAACATCTAGTCCTCTGGTAGGTTGAACAGCAATCAATAGTTCAGGATTCTGTTCAATTTCCCTGGCCACTATGGCCTTCTGTTGGTTTCCTCCTGAAAGGGAACGGGCTGAAGTCTCTCCCCCCTGACCGGCTCTGACATCAAACTCTTCTATCAGCTTCATAGCATATTGAGAGATAGCCTCGCGCTGCAGCAAACCGTTCCGGGAAAAGGGTTCTTGGTAATATTTTTTTAAGACAAGATTGTCTTCCAAGCTATATTCCAGTATTAAACCATGCTTCTGCCTGTCCTCCGGGATATGACCCAGACCGGAACCATTTCTTTCTCTGATTGAGATATTGGTTATATCGCTATTATTGAGCAGAATGGTACCGGATTCGGCTTTACGAAGGCCGGTTATAGCTTCGACTAATTCCGTTTGACCATTACCATCAACGCCGGCTACACCAACTATTTCACCAGCCCTTACCTCTAAGGAGAAATCCTTTAGTCCCAGAAAACCACGGTTACTCTTAACATTAAGGTTTTCAATCTTTAGCACAGCTTCTTTCGGCTGGCTCTCTTTTTTATCAATATCAAAAATTACTCTCCGTCCCACCATCATTTCCGCCAGTTCTTCTTCACTGGTCTCGGTCACCTGGACGGTACCAATTACTTTGCCCCGTCTAATTACCGTACAACGATCGGCAATAGCCATAATCTCTCTCAGTTTATGAGTAATAAGAATTATTGATTTGCCTTCATTAATAAGGTTCTTCATGATATTCATCAATTCGGAAATCTCTTGGGGAGTGAGAACAGCTGTCGGCTCATCGAAGATCAGAACCTCAGCGTTACGATACAGCATTTTTAGAATTTCCACCCGTTGCTGCATTCCTACCGAGATATCTTCGATCTTAGCCATAGGGTCTACATTAAGGCCATATTTCGTAGAGACATCCTTAATTTTAGCTGCGGCAGTCTTAAGATCTACGATTGGACCTTTTTTTAGCTCCTGCCCCAAAATAATATTTTCCGTAACCGTAAAGTTATGTACCAACTTAAAATGCTGGTGAACCATGCCGATTCCTAAGTCATTGGCTATATTAGGATTTGTAATTTGCACTTCTTGGCCCCGGATCCTTATTTTCCCCCGTTCAGCTTGATAAAGGCCAAAAAGGATATTCATTAAGGTAGATTTTCCGGCTCCATTTTCCCCCAATAAGGCATGTACTTCGCCTTTTTTTAATTGGAAGTTAATGTCGTCACAAGCTACAACTCCTGGAAATTCCTTGTGGATATTCAGCATTTCTACTTCGTATTCCACAACTAATCATCTCCTTTACTGAACATTGATACGAAATATCAGTAAGTGCAAAAATAAAGGACGGCAATAAAACCGCCCTTATTTTTGCATGAGAGATTTTCGACCTATTCAGGCTCAATCAAACTACCGGCTTCATCAGCAACAACGATCTCACCGGATTTCATCTTCGCAAAAACGTCAGCCGCTTTTTGCTGTACATCTGCTGATAAATTAGGATTCTCATTCGGAATACCAATACCATCGTTCTTAGCATCGAAGGTCAAGGTTTGACCGCCGGGGAATTTACCATCTAGCTCAGCTTTGATCATGTCGTAGGCTGAAACATCAACACTCTTCATAGCTGAGGTTAGAATAATTGATTTTGTGCCTTCATAAATGCCTTCGTTATATTGATCCACGTCTACACCAACTACCCAAACTTCTTCACCATTTTTAGCTCTGGCTTTAGCCTCATTTATTACTCCGATACCTACCCCGCCAGCAGCGGCAAAGATGGCGTTAACACCACGGTCATACATCTGAGCAGCTAATTGCTGACCGGCAGCAACATCATCAAAGGTTCCTTGGTAAACGAAATTATCTTTATTCATTTTTATATTCGTACCAAAATTATCGTTGGCATATTTTATCCCTTGCTGGAAACCCCAGTTAAATTTCTGGACAGCAGGCACTTTCATTCCACCGATAAAGCCTACATTACCTTCCTTGAGCTGCAAGGCTGTAGCTACGCCTGCCAGGAAACCGGATTCGTGTTCGGCAAAGAAAATGGCTACAGTATTATCCTTCACTACAGGAGTGAAATCACCAGAATGAGGATTACCGTCTAAGATAACGAACTTAGCGTCTTTATACTTATCCTGAGCTTGGAAGATAGCCGTTTCAAATTTGAAGCCGGGAGCTACAATAAATTTATAACCTGCGTCATATAGGTTGCCTATTTCTCTGAGATAATCAGCTTCTGTAGTTCCGCTAGGTCTTAGATACTTTGGCTCAATCTTCAGATCTTGCTGAGCTCTGATAATACCCTCCCAGGTACCCTGGTTAAAAGATTTGTCATCAATGGTACCAGCGTCAGTTACCATACCTACCTTCATTGCTGTGGTCTGCTCTGTTCCACCGTCACCACCAGGTGTAGGTGTCTCTGTCTGTCCACAACCAGCCATAAACAGACCACTTAGCAGCACTAGTGATAATACTAGAGCTAAACTTTTCTTGAACATTATAATTTCCCCCTTTTATTTTCAGTACTACACAATCATATTTTAGCATTAAATTACAAGTTTTCCTAGCCTGTCCCATGATGTAAAAATATAATTTTTTCGTTACGTTAGAGCCACGAAATTGGTAATAATGTTGCTATGGCGGGCAAGCATAGTTTTCGCCTCGACACATACTATGTTAACAGCATAAAGTAAGGCTAACCTTATTCACAATTTAGAGCCGAAATTAGAGGACTTAGCATTAAATTTTCTAAATTACAAGGACGGTGATTATATGCAACAAAAAAGGATTACTCAATACTTTCCCGGGGGTAATACAGCCTTAGGCTTTTACTCTTACTGGGATAGTAATATCAATGATCTTGACAGGCTGATTATCTTAAAAGGAGGCCCCGGCACAGGAAAATCTACCTTGCTGGATAAAATCCTTCGCGAGTTTGCAGCGGAGGACTGGGAAACTGAACTTCTATGGTGTTCCTCAGATGCGGAATCACTAGACGGTGTAATTTTTCGTAAGATTAGCTTAGGAATAATCGATGGCATGGCCCCCCATCTAAGAGATCCCCATTATCCCGGAGTGATTGACCGTCTAATTAACCTTGGAGATTATTGGTCTGAACAAATATTGCTCCAGAACAAAGAGGAAATAATAGCTCTTACTAATGAGAACCGCAGCCTCTTCCAGAAAACCTATCAAACCTTAGCAGAGGCCAAAAAGCATCACGATGATCTTGAAAATCTCTATCAGGCAGGAATGAATTGGGAAGCCTTATCTACTATGACTGAAGAATTAGTACAGCAGCTATTCTCTTCTTACCCTCTGCAAGAAAAGGGTAAGGAGAGACATCGTTTCCTTAGTGCCCTCACCCCTCAAGGACCTGTCAATTATATGAATGAGCTACTTAAGCTAGCAGCAATCCGTTATATTGTAAAGGGTCGTGCCGGTACAGGAAAATCAACCTTACTCAAGAGGGTTGCCCAAGAAGCAAGAAAAAAAGGCTTCGCAGTGGATTATTACCATTGCGGTTTTGATCCTCTAAGTATCGACAGTATCTATATTCCTGAGCTTGGTATCTGTATGCTTGATGGCACAGAACCTCACGAAATCGACCCTAGCCCTAAAGACATTGTTATTGAGCTATTCAGTTTTATGTCAGGAGAGGTCTATAGTAATAATCTGCCTGCAATTAAGGAAACTAATGCACTCTATCAAAATAATTTACAAGAAGCTTTGAATACCTTGAAAAGTTGTAAAGCAGTGCATGATCAATTGGAAAAGTATTATGCCCAAGCTATGGATTTTCATGCAGTAGAGGGATTAGCTACAGAATTAATAGCTGAGATACAAGACTACGCAAGAAAAAAGTAAGCTCAAGTAAGCTCCAAACAACAACTTAATAAGTAGCAAAAATATAAGTAATTAATATTTAATAGCAACACAAACATAAAGATGGGACTTTCCGCTAAAGCCAGAAAATCCCACCTTTTCATTTTGGCTTATTATCTTTACAGTCGTACTTAACAGCCTTTTGCAAAGAATGAAAAACCGACTATGTGTTTATTAGAGAACAACGCCACCGTCAATGCTGATTGCAGCTCCGGTAATAAAGGCAGCCTCATCAGAAGCGAGGAAAGCGTAGAGATTAGCAACTTCGGAAGGTTCTCCCAATCTGTTCAGAGGGGATTTACCTTTCATCATATCAATAACGTTTTCAGGCATCTTTGCTACCATAGGAGTGTTGATAAAACCAGGACATACAGCAGCAGTACGAATCTTTTTCTTACCTAATTCCTTGGCCCAAGTCTTAGTCATGCCGATAACGCCCCATTTTGTTGCAGCATAGTTGGTCTGTCCAAAGTTACCATAGACACCTACTACAGAGCTAGCATTTAAAATAACACCGCCGGTTTCCTGAGTAGCCATTTGTTTAGCAGCAGCCTTACCACAGAGGTAAACACCTTTTAAGTTAACAGCGATAACCTTTTCCCATTGTTCATCAGTCATCTTCAGAAGCTGAGCATCAGCAGTAATACCAGCATTATTAACAATACAATCTAATTTACCAAAAGCAGCAACAGTATCAGCGATCATTTTGTCTACAGATTCAGGGTTTGTTACATCTACAGTAACGGCTAGGGCTTCACCGCCTTTAGCTTTAATAGCTTCAGCTACTTGTTCTGCTCCTGCCATATCAGCTACAACTACTTTAGCACCTTCTTCAGCAAACTTTAAGCAGGTAGCTTCACCAATACCTCTGCCGCCACCGGTGATGATTGCAACTTTACCTTTTAATCTCATTTATTCTTCTCCTCCTTATTATTTTTACTAACACTCAAGTAGAGTATGCTCTGCCTGAATGAAGTTAACTTTGAATATAGTTTAGCGTTCTACAGTTACAGCTACACCTTGGCCTCCACCGATACACAGAGTGGCAAGGCCTTTTTTGGCATCCCTTTTCTGCATCTCATAAAGCAGAGTAACTAGGATTCTGGCTCCACTGGCACCGATTGGGTGACCTAGAGCAATAGCACCGCCGTTAACGTTAACTTTGTCCATATCAAACTCTAATTCTTTGGCTACTGCCAAGGATTGAGCAGCAAAAGCTTCGTTAGCCTCAATCAAATCTAGGTCAGAAACCTGCCAGCCTGATTTTTTCAAAGCATTCCGGCTAGCATCGATAGGGCCAATACCCATAATAGAAGGTTCAACACCAGCTATACCACCTGCTACAAATTTAGCTAATACTGTAGCACCTAATTCTTTAGCTTTTTCAGCTGTAGTAACTACTAAAGCAGCTGCACCGTCGTTGATGCCGGAAGCATTACCAGCAGTTACTGTACCGTCTTTTTTGAATGCGGGTCTTAGCTTAGCTAAGGCTTCCAGAGTTGCACCCATTCTGGGATATTCATCAACTTTAAATTCAATGGTTCCTTTTCTGCTTTCAATAATTACAGGTACGATCTCGTCCTCAAAACGTCCGGCCTTAATTGCTGCTTCAGCTTTGTTCTGACTGGCTACAGCAAACTTATCCTGTTCTTCACGAGTCAGACCCCATTTTTCCGCCACATTTTCAGCGGTGATACCCATGTGATAATCATTAAATGCACACCAGAGGCCATCTTTGATCATCTCGTCAATAATTTTTCCATCACCCATGCGATATCCATAACGAGCTTTAGGAACCAGATAAGGAGCTAAACTCATATTCTCTGTTCCACCACAGACAACTATTTCTGCATCCCCGGCTTTAATAGCCTGTGCAGCCAAATAAACAGACCTTAGCCCTGAACCACAAACCTGGTTGATTGTCATTGCTGGTACTTCATTAGGGATTCCAGCTTTGATAGCACTTTGGCGAATTACGTTCTGCCCTAAGCCTGCTTGCAAGACACAACCCATAATAACTTCGCTTACCTGTTCTGGGGCCACCTTAGCCCTTTTTAGGGCCTCTTTGATTACTATTGCGCCTAAGTCGGCGGCTGGTACATTGGCCAGAGTACCTCCGAAACTACCTATCGCTGTTCTGGCCGCTCCAATTATAACTACGTCTGTCAAGAAAAGCACCTCCTCGGAATATTTGGTTTCTCCACTGAACCAGTTTATATGATGCTGGTTACTATTTGGTTACTAGAAAATTAATCCCCTAATCCCATAAGCTTTTCCCTAAAAATTCTCGCGTCCATTAACTTGGGTTCTCCATCAATAATCGGTTTGAAACCCATGTTCGCCAAAATATCTTTTTCTAAGTCAACACCCGGAGCAATCTCAATTAAGTGTACACCATCTTCCTGTAATTCAAAAACGCAACGCTCTGTTATATACATAACCGGTTGATTAACCTTACGGGCATATTGACCAGAGAAAGTAATCTGATTAACCCTTTCAACAAATTTCTTGTTCTTACCTTCTTGCAAGATTACTAATTTCCCATTTTCACAGCTTATTTTTAAACCTCCGGCAGTAAAGCTACCACAGTAAAAAACTTTCTTAGCATTCTGAGTAATATTAATAAAGCCTCCGCAACCGGGAATCTTGGCCCCTAGCTTACTGACATTAACGTTGCCGTCGGCATCTACCTCGGCCGCCCCCAGATAAGCTAAGTCTACCCCGCCTCCGTCATAGAAATCGAATTGTTCCCCTTGTCCCAAAATGGCCTCGGGGTTAGTAGCAGCACCAAAACTCAAGCCACCAGCTGGTATGCCGCCGACAGGCCCAGACTCTAAAGTCAAGGTCATGTAGTCGCCAATTCCCTCTTCATTAGCCACCATTGCTACTGCTTCAGGCATACCAATACCTAGATTAACAACAGTATCAGGTTGCAGCTCTAGAGCAGCCCGGCGAGCAATGATTTTCCTTTCATCAAGAGCTAGTGGAGGTAAGGAAGCCACTGGAACTCTTATAGCTCCGGTATAAGCAGGATTGTATTCCTCTGCTCCTGTCTGCCAACTATCTTCTGCTTCCCCTACTACTACAGCGTCTACCAATATACCAGGAATTCTTATTAGTTTAGGGTCTAGACTTCCTGCCTTGACAACCTGTTTAACTTGGACGATGACAACACCGCCACTATTCCGTGCAGCTTGGGCCATCTGCAGTGAATCTAAAGTTACCGCTTCTTGTTCTAAGCTGATATTCCCTTTTTCATCAGCATAAGTTCCCCTTAAAAGCACAGCGTTAATTGGGAATGTCTTGTAGAATAGCCTCTCTTGACCGGCAATATTAATAAGCTCAACCAGATCTTCGCGAGTGACCTCATTAAGCTTACCTCCTTCAACCCGGGGATCAACGAAGGTATTTAAACCCACATGGGTAATTGTCCCTACATTGTGAGCCGCAATATCTCTAAAGAGGCGGGCAATGACACCCTGAGGAAAATTATAGGCCTCAATTTTATTGGCTAAGGCTAGGGCACCTAGTTTAGGCGCTAGGTTCCAGTGTCCTGCAATAACACGCTTAACCAGACCCTCATGAGCCAGATGGTTTAATCCTCCATCTTCCCCATCACCTTGGCAGGTTGAAGTTACGATAGTAATATTTCTGGGGCTGCCTGTATCCAAGAAACGTGCTTCTAATGCTTTAGAAAGTGTTTCTGGGTGGGCATTGGCAACAAAACCACCGAAGGCTACACAATCATCGTCTTTGATTAGGTCTACTGCTTCACGGGCGGTCAAGAATTTTACTGCCATCATAACTCACTCCTTTCTTTTAAATTTTGATTATCTATTTCTACCCAAAAATGTCTCTCTATAATTTACATCATTTCAGTAACTAAACGGTTACGATTTGGTTACTCAGGTAAGATCCCTTTTCACTTACATTTCTTGACCCAGATAAGAAAAAGGCTTTTGTAATAGGACATTTCAAGTCCTATTACAAAAGCCTTTATTTATACAATCCTAATTTTTCACTGTCATTATTCGTCAAATCTTGAATTGAGCTATCCCCGATTGGTAAAGATCGTTACCTTGGCTATCAATAGCAACTATACAGGGGAAATCTTCAACTTCCAAGCGATAGATGGCCTCAGGACCCAAATCAGCATAAGCCACAAGCTCCGCCTTTTTTACTGTTTTAGCGATATGGGCTCCTGCCCCTCCAATAGCAGAAAAATATACGGCTCCTTGCTCTTTCATCTTGGCGATCACAGGTGCACTGCGTGGTCCTTTGCCAATCATCCCTTTTAAGCCTAAATCCAATAAGCTTGGTGTATATATGTCAACTCTACTACTAGTAGTAGGGCCACAAGAGCCAATGACTTGCCCCGGACGGGCTGGACATGGTCCTACATAATAGAGAACCTGACCTGCCAATTCGATTGGCAGTTTCTCTTTAGCAGCAAGAGCTTGAGTTAACCGTTTATGAGCCGCATCACGCCCCGTATAGATGACTCCACTAAGACTAACCATGTCCCCAGCTTGGAGCCCTAGAATTTGTTCAGCCGTCAAAGGGCTGGTTATTTTTTTGTTTGTATTTCCAGCCATAGTCAATATTCTCCTCTTATAGTACAGCCTCAGCATGGCGTGAAGCATGGCAATTGATATTTACGGCTACAGGCAAGCTTGCAATATGAGTAGGAAAATACTCGATGTGAACTGCCAGTGCCGTAACTCTGCCTCCTAAGCCTTGGGGTCCTATGCCTAGCTTATTAATCTCCGTCAACAACTCCTGCTCCAATTCAGCATACTTTTGATCAGGATTAGCTGCACCAGCCCGGCGTATTAAAGCTTTTTTGGCTAATATAGTAGCTTTCTCCATATTACCACCGATACCTACCCCAACAATAATCGGCGGGCAAGGGTTACCACCGGCGTTTTTTACTGTATTAAGAACAAATTCCTTAACACCCTCTAACCCGGCAGAAGGCGGTAACATCTTCAGTCCACCCATATTCTCACTACCGGCACCCTTAGGAACTATCAGCAAACGCAAACTATCACCATCCACAATCTCCGTATGGATAACTGCCGGTGTGTTATCACCAGTATTTTTTCGCATAAAAAGAGGATCAGCAACCAGCGACTTTCTTAGATATCCCTGAAGATAACCACGGCGCACACCTTCGTTAATAGCCTCATACAGTGACCCGCCTTTTATCCGCACATCCTGCCCTAACTCCACAAAAACCACGGTCAAGCCAGTATCTTGGCACATAGGCTGCTGCTCTTTTTGGGCCAATTCTGCATTCAGCAAAATTTGCTCCAAAATGTAACGGCCGGTTTCAGATTCCTCCTGCTTTAGTCCTTGACGGATTAAGGAGCTTACATCATCCCCCAGATTACAATTGGCCTGTAGGCATAATTTCTCTACTATAGCAGTAATATCTGCAATATTAATCTCTTTCATCTAGCAAATTCCTTCCTACTATTCTGGTCAGCCTCGGGCTACTCCTGTCTCTCTTGCCGCTTGAGCCACTGCAGCAGCAACTACTGGCGCAATCCCACGGTCCAATGGATTAGGCAAGATATTCTCAGTGTGTAAGGCCTTATCAGGAATGTAAGCTGCTAAAGCCTTAGCTGCAGCTAATTTCATCTCTTCGTTGATTGTCCTGGCTCTTACATCTAAGGCACCACGAAACAGGCCTGGGAAAACCAGTACATTGTTGACCTGATTGGAATAATCCGAACGACCTGTACCAATAACTTTCGCACCGGCTTGTCGTGCATCTTCAGGACTAATTTCCGGATTAGGGTTAGCCAAGGCAAATATTACAGGTTCTTTGTTCATTTTCCTTACCATCTCTTGGGTAACTAATCCTGGTTTAGATACTCCAATAAACACATCAGCGCCTTCTAAGGCATCAGCCAGATCCCCATTTTTTCGTTCCAGATTAGTTAGCTGAGCTAATTCTTCCTGGACTTGATTCAGCATTGTTTCAGGCTGATTTCTATTAATTAAACCCATGCGATCAACTAAATATATCTGTCGGCAACCGTATGACAAAAGGATTTTAGCAATAGCTGAACCAGCAGCCCCAATACCATTGATGACGATTTTACTCGTCTGCAAGTCTTTTTCCACAATCTTAAAAGCATTAATTAGACCTGCTAAGACGGTTACAGCCGTACCATGTTGGTCATCATGAAAAACTGGGATATCCAGTTCCTCTTTGAGACGGTTCTCAATCTCAAAACACCTGGGAGCACTGATATCCTCCAGATTTATTCCCCCAAATACAGGGGCAATTAGCTTGATAGCTTGGATAATTTCTTCTGTATCTTGAGTATCCAAGCAGATAGGAAAGGCATCCACATTAGCAAATTCTTTAAAAAGAACAGCCTTCCCTTCCATCACCGGTATTCCAGCCTGGGCTCCAATATTACCTAATCCCAAAACGGCTGAACCGTCAGAAACTACCGCCACCAGATTCCCCTTGGCTGTATATTTATAGACATTATCTATATTCTCCTGAATCTTACGGCAGGGTTCGGCTACACCAGGGGTATAAGCAGTGCTGAGATCATCTCTATTCTCCAAAGGCACTTTGCTCACTATTGCAATTTTTCCACGTTTTTCTTCATGCCACTGTAAGGCCCTCTGCTCATAGTCCATATAAGGTCTTCCTCCACAAACAAAAAATTCACAAACAAAAAATTATTCTGCTCCTATTCTACCATGATTTTGGCCAAAAAAAAGCAGGGCTTTAAAAAGGTTAACCCGACACAGATATGTCGGGCGGCTTCGTAACGTTTTATTGTTTATTATTATAAAATTATTGTTTTTTAGGTTTATTATTTTATTTTAAGAAACCTTGAAGAATGGTATTCTCCGCTTCCTCTTCACTTAAGCCTAAGCTCATCAGCTTGATAATTTGTTCGCCGGCTATTTTTCCGATAGCAGCTTCATGGATCAATTGAGCATCAGGGTGGTTGGCAGATATCTCCGGGATAGCTCTAACCTTAGCCTGATCCATAATAATTGAATCGCACTGCACATGACCGCGACAATTGGCGGAACCAATCAACCTAGGATAGAATATCTGCTCTGAACTATCTTGAGCCACTGAACGGGAAATAATCTGAGCCGAGGCGTCTTCTCCCACCAATTCAATATCCATTTTAGACTCAGCATATTGCTTACCATGAGTCAGCAACCTTTCAGATATGACAAGATGAGCATTTTTGTGTACTTTAGCCACAGTAGTACGCAGGGTTGAGTCTACACCACGGATTTGTACCATTTCTAGCTCAACACTTGCTCCTTCTTCCAACTCCAAAACAGTCTGGGGGTTTAAAATTCTTTCCCCAGTTCCTTCTCCTTGGCCATAATGCTTCTCCACATAACGGACCCTTGCCCCTTTACGGATAATAAAATTATGAATACCATCATGCTGGGTCTTCTTTTCACCGGGGTTATGGATTCCGCAGCCAGCTACGATTAAGACATCTGCACCTTCTCCGATGTCAAAGGTATTATAAACCATATCCTCTACACCACTGGCCGTAACTATGACAGGAATATGAACACTTTCGCCCTTGGTTCCCGCCTTAACGATAACATCAATACCAGGCTTGTCCTCCTTACTGCGGATTTCAATATTAGCACTGGAATTACGTGATAATAACTGGCCATCTTTTCTGATATTATAAGCCCCTTGAGGTATCTCATGGAGTCCAGCAATTTCCTCTAGAAGTTTTTTCTCAATAACATTCACTTAAAGCTTCTCCCCTCTCCAGGCAGTCCTTGCTACATACACAATTCTGCAATATTTTAGACAGCATTTCCTCTTTCAGACCTTTCTCTTGCACACGACCATCCGCCAAGAGAATAATCTCATCAGCCATCTCTAAGATACGCTCCTGATGAGAGATAATCACTGTTGTCGAATGACGCTTATTATGATTATTACGGAAGGTTTCGATCAAGCGCGAAAAACTCCATAAGTCAATACCTGCTTCTGGCTCATCATAGAGAGCAACTTTTAATTTCCTGCTTAGCAGGCTGGCTATCTCAATTCTCTTTAGCTCTCCACCAGAAAGACTGGCATTAACCTCACGACCTAGATAGTCCTGAGGACATAAACCTACATCGTGGAGATAATTACAGCCTAACTCATCAGTTTTTTCGTTGGCCGACAAATCTAACAATTCCTTGACAGATATACCTTTGAAACGTGGAGGCTGTTGAAAGGCATAACCAATTCCCAGCCTAGCTCTGGCTGTAATATCTAAATCAGTAATATCTTCCCCATCCAAGAGTATTTGACCCTCAGTAGGTTGATAGATCCCCATGATCAGCTTAGCCAGAGATGATTTGCCGCCGCCGTTTGGACCAGTAATCACATAAAAACGATGGTCCTCCAAAGTAAGATTGATTTTATCTAATACTGTAACCCGTTCCTGTCCCTCATTCATGACGAGGGAAATATTTCTTAGTTCTAGCATTTTCCTTATCCACACTCCCTTTTCATCAGGAAAAAATTAAAAATATTGTATTTAGAATTTTATATATTTGTAAAATCTAACTAAATAAGATACTATATGTTATAAATAGACATCATAATTTTTTGTAGGGGGAAATTTAAATGGAAAGAGCGAGTCAATATATTATAACAGAAAGAGAGAAAGAATTACTAACAGATTACGCTGAGATCCTAAAAGCATTATCCCATCCAATCAGATTATGTATTGTAAAAAAACTTTGTCTATATGGGGAATGTAATGTAACTTGTATACAGAATAGCCTTAATATGCCTCAATCCACTGTATCTCAACATCTCAGCAAATTAAAGGCTTTGGGGATAGTTGATGGTAAACGACAAGGTACTGAAATAATCTACAATGTTGTTAATCCTAAAGCTAAGCTTATTGTAGATACATTGATGAATAAATAATATTACATATAATACCATCCCTAAATTCAATCCAACATCATTATTATTACCTAATTCCCACTGGCAATTATACTTTCTTTAGCTTGAATTGTACAGTTATTTTGAATCCTAGACATAGAAAAGGAGCCTGATTCAGGCTCTTTTTTGATCGGAATATAAATATTGATTGAATTAATAATATATGATCTATCTAGGTTCTGGGGCAATACGATTGGCTATCTCCGCTAATTCATTGAGAAAACCGCTTATTGGTTTACCGTTAGCAATGTCATTAGCAATATTACGCAGTCTGGTAACTGTGTCAGCGTCGGCTGCTACGTAAACCGTCTGAATACCCTGATCTTCCTTCTTGACTATGTTACTAATCTTTTCCTTGGTCTGGTCAGATATCTGGGCATTAGCCTTAGCATCTACTCCTACCCATGCCTGATTCCCTGTGATAATTACCGTAGCAGAATTAATCTCTTCAACTTCCTGTTCCAGCTTCCGACTGATTTCCTGACTCCTATTTTGATCATCATTTGGTTGGTTCTGAGTCTGGGGAGGCTGATTATCAGGTGTTGTTGGCCCCGGCCTTTGATTTGTTCCACAAGCACTCAAAAGGCAGAACAGGAGCACCATAATAATAACTATTAAAACTCTATTACCTTTAGTGCTAAACATATTTTCTCTCCTTCCCTTAACTTAATTATTCAGCATTAGTTTTTACGGAGGGTGAAAAAATATGTACTAGCAAAGGGATTAAAATAAGGCAAGAAGAAAAGGATTTCCAAAAAGTAAACAGAATTTTTAAGAGAGACAACAAAAAGGGTGTGCATAAAGTGAACAAACTTGGAAAATTTATCGTTTTAGAAGGCGTAGATGGTTCAGGTACTTCAACCCAGCTTTCTCTACTTCAAGCTTGGTTTGAGGAAAATCAGGAACAGTTTGGAAAAACTCATTTCACCAAAGAACCTACTGATGGTCCTGTAGGTTCTTTGCTTAGACAGGCCTTAAGCAAACGCTTAAAACCTTTAGATGAACGAGTAATGGCTCTCCTTTTTGCAGCCGATCGTTTAGATCATCTGACCTGCACCTCCGATTTTGAGCAAAAACCAGGCATTAATGAGATGCTGGAACAAGGAATTAACGTAGTCAGCGACCGCTACTACCTTTCCTCTTTCGCTTATCAAGCCTTACAGATGGAACTCTCCTGGGTACAAGAGATCAATAAATTTGCCCGCCAACCAGATCTCTTCATCTTCTTGCATGTACCTGTACAAGAATCGGCCAAGCGTCGCCAAAAAACACGTTTTCATGAAGAATTATATGAAAATGAAGATTATCTAAACAAGATTCGTCTCAACTATCTGGAGGTCTGTAAAAAATTACAGCAAGCAGGAGAAAACATTCTAATAATTGACGGTGCCAGAGAAAAATCTGAAGTCTTCAACGATATCAAAGAAGCTATTATCCAACTTTTCGCCGAATAAAAAACAATAATAAAGAATAACAAGAACTGGAATAGCTTTGAAGAGCTTAGCGAAAATGTCTTAACGATATACCGTTAGAAATCACTTAACCCGGCACAGGACGTGCCGGGTAGGGAGAACTGAGCCAGGAAGGTAAATTCGACTGGTAAGCGATTTCTTACGGTTTGAGTTTAGACATTTCTAAGCGAGGAATCGGTACTCCGGTTCTTGTTATTCTTCTTTTGCGTCTACTGTATCTTCACCAATCGGTTACTTGTTGTCATGCCTGGGATACGTCCCCTCTTAGCAACGGGTTGACCGCTTATTTCTTTTATATCCATGGTCATATCAATAGCTCTGGCTCCAGAGATATAACTACCTACTCCGAAAGCGTCAGCTCCGGCAGCACTGAGTAAGGCTACCCTTTCTGGATCTAAGCCTCCGGAAACAAAAATATTGACATGGTTATAACCTGCCAGGTCTAGCTTAGCTCGTAATTCCTTTACTAAACCAGGAGTAACGCCACCTCTTTCACTAGGAGTATCTAAACGAATACCCTGTAGGTTAGGACCTAAAGCCTCAGCAACCCTAAGAGCTTCTTCCACCTCATCTTTAAATGTATCCACTAATACAGTACGGCTTTCCGCCGGAGGCATTATTTCATGATAAGCCTTAGCCACGTCCACTGTATCACCCATAATCAGGAAAATAGCATGAGGCACAGTACCGGCTGGTTTAACACCAGCCAATTTTGCTCCTAAGATACAACTTGCTCCGTCTGCTCCACCTATCACTGCAGCTCGTTCCATAACCGAAGCTACTGCGGGATGCACGTGTCTTGCTCCAAAGCAAAGAACCATCTTATCTCCTGCTGCAGCTTTTACTTCTTGGGCTGCTGTAGCCCAGCCACTGGAACTAGCCAGGATACCTAATAAGGCTGTTTCATAAATACCAAAATCGCTATACTTTCCTTTTATCCGCATAACTACTTCCTTTGGTTCGAAGGCTTGTCCTTCTGGAAGAGCCCATACTTCCGCATCACAATCGGATAACAAACCCATAGCTTCAGCTGTTCCCGCCATTATACCTCCACAACGTGGAAAGATCTCTGCTGTCACTTCAGTATCTGCCAAATTCTTAGCCTGAAGTATTTCCTGGGTTTTTACAAAATAAATATCAGTTGTAGCACCGTTAATTATCTCTTCATGCTCTGCAGAATAAAGTTTCCGCTCTGTATTAATATTTAAACCTTCAACTTCTTTTAAGCTTTTAATTTTCCCCATGCTGTATTGCCCCCTTGAGCCAGATTCCTATAATATTTTTTACCGTAAATAAGCTACCTCAGAAAAAACTTGATCATCTGGATATATTCTTTGATAGACCTCATAATCGAATAAAACCCTGACCACATATTTCCTAGTTTCCTGATAAGGTATCTGATCTAAATCAGCGCGACTGCCTTGCCAGATTCCTTCATTGAGCCATCTTTGGACCTTGCTTTCTCCGGCATTATATGCAGCTAGCATTTGTACCATATCGCCCTGAAAAACCTTTTGCAAATAAGAAAGATACCATACTCCCATAGCTATATTATAATCCGGTTGATATAGCATATCTTCCGTGTAATCAGCAATTTCCAGTTGTGAAGCGATCCATTCCCCGGTTTTAGGCATAATCTGCATTAATCCTTTTGCACCAGCTCGGGATTTAGCATCAGCATAAAATCGGCTTTCAACACGCATAACTGCTAAGGCCAGATGAATATCGACCTGATATTTCAGACAACTATCCGTCAGTAACTCTTTATGTGGAAAGGGATAAAAAATCTTTAGGAACCAAGATGCATTAATTAAAAGGGTTATTATTATCCCCAATAACAAAAGACCTATAATTCTTCTCCACCAGCTTCCCAAAATTTCTCCCCCTATATGGTACATATTGACTAATCTTTATGTAGAATATGACCTGGTTATGACCAGACTCTAGGAGGAACGAACCACTTCAGCCCATAATTTGTCTATACTATTATGGAGTTCAGGAATACCACCAGAATTATCAATTACCCGATCTGCCAGTTTGATTTTTTCCTCTAATGGCATCTGGCTAGCGATCCGATCACGAGCCATCTCCTTAGTAATACCGTCACGTTCCATTAGCCTTGCCAGCTGTACTTCTGGTGATACGGCAACAACCCATACTTCATCTGCCATGGATTGCATCCCGGTTTCCAGTAATAGAGGCACATCAAGGACAATTAGTGGCACATCACTTTTTGTGCGGTAATAGGCTATTCGCTCCTTTATTTCTTGAAATATTCGTGGATGCAAAATATTATTTAGCTTTTCGCGTTCAGTAGTAGATTTGAAAATCCGCTCAGCTAACTTCTTACGATTTAGACAACCGGAAACATCCAAAATATCTTTGCCGAAAGCGTCAGCAATTTCATGCAAAGTAGGGGAACCTACCTCTGTTAGTTCCTTTGAAATCTTATCGGCATCAATAATAGCCGCCCCTAGCTTCCTAAGGTATTCAGTGACCGTGCTTTTACCCGCAGCAATGCCACCAGTCAAACCAACCACCATCATCTGTAACGATCCCCTTCATCTAGAAAAGCAGTAGGAATCTATGAATCGAAGATTACAGCAGAAATCTATAATCATAGATTCTTTTTCTTTGCACAAATACATTAGTTTTGTAGGGTGAGCTGATAACAGTTGTTCTTATCATACCTTTTTAGATTTTTTTCTGCAATACTTAAGCAACTAAATTTGACAAGTTGGACAAAAAACTGTGGTCCTCCCGGCGACAGTTTTTTTCAGTAGAATACAGCCACAATCACACTTTTGACCAGCCCGGCCATATACTTTAAGCCTGTCTTGGAAGCCTCCTTTAGCACCGGTTCCATCAACATAGTCGCGGAATGTAGTTCCTCTTAATTCAATTCCGGCCTGCAAGACACTTCTTAAGGCTTGATAAAGCCCTTCTATCTCTTTTTGAGTTAAGCTTCCGGTTCTGCGTTCTGGGTGGAGACCAGCCGCAAAAAGAGCTTCGTCAGCATAGATATTTCCTAATCCCGCAATTTGCCTCTGATCTAGAAGAAAAGACTTGAGCTTGGTATTTTTACTCTCTAACCGCCTGCTAAGCTCTTCTACCGTAAAGTCAGGTTCTAAAGGTTCCGGTCCTAAACTGGCTAAGCCTCCCGCCTCCTGGTAACGATTATTGTCCACTAAATAAATCAACCCGAATTTCCGGACATCATTAAATCTTAACTCACAACCATTATCCAAAGTAAAAACTAGATGGGTATGCTTGTCTAGCGGTTTGCTTTCCTCAGTTACGGTGAGCCGGCCTGTCATTCTTAAATGAACGACTAAGGTTTTGGCCCCACTTAGCACAGCTAAGAGATACTTACCCCGGCGGTTAAGTTTCTCGAACTTACGCCCCTTGATTTCTTCTCTAAACTCCTCAGGAGTTGGTTTCTTGATAATTCCTCCGTAATAAATTTGGGTATCTATAATTTTACGGCCTACAAGTAAAGGTTCAAGACTACGGCGAACCGTTTCTACTTCTGGTAATTCAGGCATCCTGCCGCCTCCCCACAACCCTGAAATGTCAGTGATAAAGAACTATAGCTTGCGCAGCTCATACCAATTAGGACCTGCTTGCAGATCCACTTTTAAAGGAACCGCCAGGGGATACACATCGCACATCAGCTCCCGCACCTTCTCCGCCATGGTCTCCAGTAGTTCTGCTGGTACATCAAATATTAATTCGTCGTGGACCTGGAGCAACATACGGCAAGTAGGCATTTCCCGGTCAATAAACTGCTGGACCTTTAACATGGCTAATTTGATGATATCAGCCGCACTACCTTGAATAGGTGTATTCATGGCTGTCCGCTCTGCAAAGCTGCGTAAATGGTAATTAGAGCTTAAAATGTCCGGCAGATAACGTCTGCGCTGCAAAATCGTTGTAACATAGCCCTGTTCTCTAGCCTGATTGACAGTCCGGTCAATATAGTTTTTTACTCCTTGGTAACGTGCAAAATAGCTATCTATATAAGCCTTAGCCTCGCCTCGGGAAATTTTTAAATCCTGGGCCAGTCCGAAATCACTGATCCCATAGACTATCCCAAAATTTACAGCTTTGGCTGCATAGCGCATTTCCTTACTGACATCCTCAAAAGGCACCCCGAAAACCTCGGCTGCTGTACGGGTATGAATATCCTGTCCCTTGTGAAAAGCCTCTATAAGCACAGGGTCCTCAGCAAAATGGGCCAATACCCTTAATTCGATCTGAGAATAATCGGCCGCAAGCAACAAATTACCTGGTGAAGGCAAAAAGGCCTTACGAATTCGTCGACCTTCTTCCAGTCGGATAGGAATATTTTGCAGGTTAGGCTCTGAGCTAGATAAACGTCCTGTGGCTGTCACCGTCTGATTAAAAGAAGTGTGTACCTTCCCCGTTTCCGGTACCATGATGGCCTGTAATCCTTCAATATAAGTGGAGTTGAGTTTTACAAGCTGACGATATTCTAAAATCTTAGCCACGATTTCATGATCCGGGGCCAATGCTTCCAGAACTCCGGCACTGGTGGAATAGCCGGTTTTTGTTTTCTTACCTTTAGGCAGACCAAGTTTTTCAAAGAGGATAACTCCCAGTTGTTTCGGGGAATTAATATTAAACTCTTCACCTGCTAAATCATAAATATCAGTCATTAAATTATCAATTCGCGAATTAAGCTCATCCCCGATGGTACTAAGAATCTCTTTGTCCAAGATGATACCGGTTTTCTCCATCTCAGCCAACACAAAAGCTAAGGGTAACTCCAGCTCTTGATAAAGCTTTAACATCTTGTACTTATCTAATTCTTGGGGCAGAAACCGATCTAGTTCTTCCAGAGCAGCTAACTGCTTGTAGAGATCCTCAACTTTCAGTTCATTACAAATCTGCCGATTGAGAAATTTACCGCTAACATCACAGATATTATTAAAGTTATAGGAAGGATTAAGTAAGTAACTCATCAGTTGAGTATCAGTTTTTACTCCTTGTAACTTAATCCCATACTGTCCAAAAGCCAAATAAGCCGTCTTACAATCATGAGTAGCTTTAATCACAGCTGGATTTTCCAAATAGGGCTCTAACATGGCCAAAAAATCCTCTAGCTCCTCCTTTTCTTGCCATTGAAGAACAACAGCCTCTTGACCTCGGCCAATTACAGCCAAAGAGGTGATCTCTAATCTGTTAAGATCGATTTTTTTGTGCTGGTAGAGAAAACCTAACCAATCAGTTGTTTTCTGCAGATATTTTTCTAATATCTCTGGGTTTGTTACAACTGAGCCAGGATAATCCTCTGCAGTTATCAACCCTTGCGGGTCTTCAGACGCCTGCATTTTCTCCATGACCTGCTGAATAATATTTTTGAACTCCAGTTCTTGCAACATTTCAAGGAGCTGGGGGTAATCAGGATCAGTCCTCCGACATTGTTCAATCTCAGCTTCTAGAGGAACAGCACAATCTATTGTAGCCAACCTCTTACTTAATCTAGCTTGGTCGGCATATTGAACCAACGACTGGCCTAGTTTTTTACCTTTAAAATCTTCATGGTGAGCCAAAACCTCCTCCACACTGCCGTATTCCTTAAGGAGTTTCAGGGCAGTTTTTTCGCCTACACCTGGTATACCAGGGATATTATCCGAAGCATCTCCCATTAATCCCTTCAGATCAATAACCTGCTCTGGGGTGAGACCGTATTTTTCTTCTAAGAATTGTGGATCATAACACTCAACTTCACTGAGCCCTTTCTTAGTAAGCCACACCTTAGTATGATTTGTAACCAGCTGCAGAGCATCCCTATCTCCAGTAACGATAATACTTTCCATACCGGCTTTCTCGGCTTTTCTAACCATAGTACCGATAATGTCGTCCGCTTCATAGCCCTCAATTTCAAAAATTGATATCTGCATAGTCTGAAGCAATTCCTTCAAAATGGGAAGCTGCGTACGTAATTCTGTGGGCATAGGCTTCCGCTGAGCTTTGTAATCAGCGTATTCTTGATGTCGGAAAACGATCCGACTTTTATCGAAAGCAACTGCCAAACAATCCGGCTGTTCATCTTCGATTACTTTGAAAAGCATCTTAGTAAAGCCATATATCGCATTAGTAATTAAACCATTAGAATTTGATAGCATAGGTAGAGCATAATAAGCCCTGTTAACCAAGCTATTACCATCTATAATCACAAACTTTTCGGCCATGTCTTCTCCCTCGTTTCTGCCAGTAGTTAGTTTACCCTAATCTATCAAAACAAAATTCGGTATGAAGAAGCATAGTTCCTGCATACCGAAAGGCTTAATCTTTTCTGTTATTCTTTCTTCGTTATTTTTCAACAGAGTTTCTTTTTTTCTTATAGATGCGCCAAATGATAAAGAAAATCAAAACAATAAGGATTAGTACCGGTAACGCTGCAAAAATGAATACTATTAGTTTGCCTAGTCCTACCAGAAGACTGTTAATCGAAATTATGAACGCTTCCACGGCCCGGCCAAATACTCCGGTTAAGCCACCAGCTGAAAGATTCTGGGTAGGTACGGCAACCTGTTCTAGATTAAGACTGATTGTTGAATAATCCACCCGGTTATTCAAGTACCGGAGACGACCTACTAGAGATTCAATTTCTGCTCTGGTATGGGCTAGTTCGTTTTCAACAGCCAGAATATCTGCTAATTGACCTGCTTTGTCCAGAATAGCCAATAAACGCTCTTCTTTTTGCTGCATTACTTTCAAACGGCTTTCTACATCCACAAATTCTTCGGTCACATCTTGAGTATAGATATTGCTATTGCGTAGTTTACCCAGCGTACCGAGACTGTCAATAAAAGAATCAAAGTGCTCATGAGGTAGTCGGATTCTTAGGTATCCACTGATATTACCCTGATCATCCCTAGCATTTATAGATTCATTAGCCAGATAGCCATTCAAGGGGATAAGTTGTTGCTTTATCTCTGCTACTGTCTGCTCATAATCATCGACTCGTAACATTAGATCGGCGTTTTTTATAATCTTTCGTTCCAGCTCAATCTGCTTATCTAACGACTTATCCTCAACATACGCAGCATCATCAGCGGCTAGTGGAGCTTGTGCAGGACTTACCGGAGGTACTGCTGTATACATTGGGCCACCACCGGCTTTTGTTGAGCTTCCATAGACTCGCATATCCCTATCCTGCATTATCTCATCACTTACCGTACCCATAATATTCATGCCATCACTGCCATTGTAAGGAGCCTCTTCAGTACTTTTGCTACTAAGCAGATCATAAGACTTTAAGCTATAATTTTCTATCGCAAAGGGAGCAATAACTACTAGGAAAATCATGGCTACAGCTACAGACGCAATAGCATAACGTCTATTAATCAAGCCTTGCCATATATCCCTAAAGGGAACTCTTTTCGGGCGAACGTTCCCCTTTACACCTTGCTCAAGTTTGCTCCGTAATTCTCGACGGAAACTGGCAGGGGGAATTACTTCATCAAGAGATCTTAGAATATCGATGGTTTGCTGGAGTTCAGCAATATTCTGTCTACAAGATGAACATTTTGTGAGATGTACTTTTATTTGCTCCATTTCAGCAGATGGCAATTCCTGATCTAAATAGGCTGAAAGATTCCCAGTAATATTTTCGCAATTCATTGATAGTCTCCCCCCTTCCTAAAGCGATAGACGCCCGTCGCTTAGATTTTGTTCCCTCTCAGTTAGCAACTTTTCCTTTAAATAGTTACGAGCCCTATTAATTCTGGATTTTACTGTACCCAGGGAGCACTCCATATATTGAGATATTTCTTCATAAGAATAGCCTTCGATATCCCTTAAGACAAGAGCCATTCGAAAATCAGGAGCCAAGGTATCTATTAATTGTTGAATCTGTTCTGACAATTCCTTTTGCTCGTACAACTCCGCCGGTCCCGGGTCCTGTGTTGCCACTTGTTTGGCCACTTCTCCCTCTTCTAGAACAATATTCTCATCTAGTCGATCTACAGGTTTGCGGCTTCTTCTGCGGATTTCATCCCGGCAAACATTGGTGGTAATCCTACACAACCAAGTCTGGAAGGAGGCCTCACCCCGAAAATTTTTTATTCCTTGGAAGGCTTTAAGAAAAGCCTCTTGAGCTAAGTCATTGGCATCATCACGATTACCGATTAAGCGATAAGCTATAGTATATATTTTACGTTCGTAGCGACACACTAATTCTTCAAAGGCATCAATATCACCGTTTTTACTTTTAAGTACTAATTCCTCATCATTTAGCACGGCATATATGCCTCCTTTCACAACTCTAATCCTTTTAATTTTACCATAAGCCAAATAAAACGGGATATCTTTTTCTTATTAGGAGAAAATAACTCAATAGAAAGGAGGTTTGGGCAAATTGTCTAATAACAACGGTAAAGGTTTTTCGGCTAACAAATCTAACAAAGAATCCATCAAAGAACTCAACAAAAAATATAGTGAAGAATTCGCCAGTGAATTCAGCGACGACAGTGAAGAATTAGCCAAACCGGAAATGTTTGTAGTCAAAAAAGAAAAAATAGGAAAAAGAACCGTTGAAGATTATCCTTCTAAACCGAAATAAGCTATCTAAAGCATTTTAAGCAATTAGGCAGGGGCAGCTAAGCTACTCCTGCCTGATTGCTTATTGAAGGGATTATCTCCATATGATTAGTTACTATTCATTGACTTAAGCCGGATTTCATGATAGAATTATATTCGTTTCAAAAACATATTGCCGCGGTGGCGGAATCGGCAGACGCAGTAGACTCAAAATCTACCGTTCGCAAGAACGTGGGGGTTCAAGTCCCTTCCGCGGCACCATTGATTGTTGTCAGCATAAGTCGATTGCAAATGTCAATCGGCTTTTTTTAAAAAGTAAGAAAGAGGGGAGATTCGTTGATTAAAGCTGCAATTGTAGGATTTGGAAATATTGGAAGTTCGGTGTCTGAGGCCATTTCTCAATGCGATGATATTTCCCTGGAATCCATTGTGGACATTAGAGAACTCTCAGTAAATGTACCGGTCTACAAAAGTGTTACAGAACTAAAAGATATCGACGTAGCGATTATAGCTTTACCAAGCCGCTCAGTCCCTGATATAGCTGCAACTCTGTTAGCAAAGGGAATTAATACCGTTGATAGCTTTGACATACATTCCAATATTGTGGATGTGCGTTCAAGATTAGACAAGATAGCCAAAGAAAATAATTGTGCTGCAATTACTGCTGCCGGGTGGGATCCTGGTAGTGATTCAGTGATAAGAACTTTGTTGCTGGCAATGGCTCCTAAGGGAATTACATATACAAATTTTGGACCAGGTATGAGTATGGGACACACCGTGGCAGTAAAAGCAATGTCCGGAGTAAAAAACGCCCTTTCCATGACTATTCCACTTGGGACAGGAATACATAGACGCATGGTATACGTGGAATTAGAACAAGGAGCCGATTTCGGAGAAGTTTCAAAGGCGATCCGTGAGGACGATTACTTTATCAATGATGAAACCCATGTATTTCAGGTGGATAGCGTTGATATGCTTACAGATATGGGCCACGGCGTAAACATAACAAGAAAAGGCGTCTCTGGTATTACTCATAACCAATTAATCGATTTTAATATGCGTATCAATAATCCTGGACTTACTGGTCAAATTCTAGTCTCTTCCGCCCGGGCTGTCTTGAAACAAAAACCCGGTTGCTATACTATGATTCAAGTAGCACCAATCGACTTTTTAGCCGGGGACACAGATGAATTGATTCGCGCCTTAGTTTAATAAGGTTGCCCCGTAACAAATATTTTGGACGTCAAAAACCCTCTGCCAAATACAGAATTGGCAGAGGGTTTTTATCATCTTGATAACAGTAAACATTCCTTATTACAATGTTGATTGCTCACCTTTTAAAATACTCATGAATTCCTCACCGCTGATTGTTTCTTTTTCAATCAGATAAGCTGCAATTTCATGAAGTTTATCAATATTCTCCTTAAGAATATTGATTGCCTTCTCATGAGCCTTCTTAATAATATTCAGCACCTCTTCATCGATCTTAGCTGCAGTTTCTGAAGAGCAAGTCAGAGAGGCGTCTCCACTCAAATACCTGTCCGTGATAGTTTCTAAAGCCATCATATCAAAGTTATCACTCATCCCCAGACGAGTAACCATTGCCCTAGCAATCTTGGTAGCTTGTTCAATATCATTAGCCGCTCCAGAGGTTCTAGTATTGAAAATTAATTCCTCTGCTGCACGTCCACCTGTATAAGTCGTAATCTTATTAAAAGCCTCTTCCCGACTCATCAAAAAAGTTTCTTCCTCAGGCACTTGCAATGTAAAACCGAGAGCACCAGAGGTTCGTGGAATAATAGTAATTTTATGCACCGGAGCTGATTCCGTCTGCATTGCCGCCACTATAGCATGTCCTACTTCATGGTAAGCAATTATTTTCTTCTCCTTAGGTGAAATTACCGCTCCTTTTCGCTGTTGGCCAGCTATTACAAGCTCCACTGCTTCTTCCAGATCGCTCTGTAAGACTTTGGAATGCCCATGTTTTACAGCTAACAGGGCTCCTTCATTGATAATGTTAGCCAACTCGGCTCCAGAGGCTCCAGGGGTAGCTTTAGCAATTGAGTTAAAGTCGATATCCTGCTCCATTTTGACATTCTTAGCATGAACCTCAAGAATTGCTTTTCTTCCTGCTAAATCTGGCAATTCAACGGGGATACGCCGGTCAAAACGCCCGGGACGGAGTAAAGCTTTATCTAAGGATTCTGGTCTGTTCGTTGCAGCCAGAATTACAACACCCTTTTCTCCGCTAAAACCGTCCATTTCGCTTAAGAGCTGGTTCAAGGTTTGTTCGCGCTCATCATTGCCGCCTCCAAAGCCAGCATCCCTTTTCTTCCCTATAGCATCAATCTCATCTATGAAAATAATACAAGGAGCCTTGTCCTGAGCCTGTTTAAAAAGATCCCTTACCCGAGCAGCCCCCATACCCACGAACATCTCCACAAATTCAGAGCCTGAAATAGAGAAAAATGGAACCTTAGACTCTCCAGCCACTGCCTTAGCTAAAAGGGTTTTTCCTGTTCCCGGAGGTCCAACCAATAGAGCGCCCTTGGGCATAACAGCCCCAATCTCCTTATATTTCCCCGGATTATGCAGGAAATCAACGATCTCCTTTAAAGCTTCCTTAGCCTCATCTTGCCCGGCTACATCAGCGAAGGTCTTCCCAGTCTCAGCTTGGACATAAACCTTGGCATTGCTCTTACCAAAGGTCATCACATTTCCTCCGCCCATCCTCTTCTGGACAGAATTAAGAAACCATTGACCTAAAGCGACGAAAACCAGTAAAGGCAAAATCCAAGTCAGCAAAAAGCCAAGAATGGGATTAAGTTCTTGAGGAACAACCCTAGTTATCTTTACATTAGCATCTAATAACCGCTGGGCCAGATCCAAGTCCTCCATTCTGCCGGTTTCATAAACATTATTGTCTGCAGCATCGGACTTAGTATAGCTGATTTTCAAATCTTGAACATCTACTGTCTCAATCTTTCCTGTGGTTAAATCGTTAATAAAAGTAGTATAGTCTACTTCTACTACTTTTTTCTGTAATAACATAGGAAATGCATAAGCATTAAGGAGAATAACTACTAAGAGAATTATCAAATAATAAAATATATGTGGTTTTTTGGGTGTTCTTCTTTCTTTCATATGCAATACGCCTCCTTAGCTGTATGAATACTCCCGGAAATATGACAAGAAAATTTTAATTTTCAAAAATAGCATAACTCACATAGTAAGATTTGAACTATTATTACATTTTAATATTATTGTACCATTATTAATCCTAAAATACTTTGCTTAATCAAAAAATTAATCAGCTATTAATTAGCTAAATAAGACACAACACACACAAGCCGACTTCAAGTACTTTCTCACCAAGAAAAACTATTAATCTACTTTAGTTATCTTGTGTTTTGAGATAAGATAGCTAGTAACAACATTTTATTGTTATATTGAGATAGAGGAGTGTAGCTCATGATCGAAAAAATATTACCTAATCTGTACAAGATCGAAATCCCCTTGCCTAGAAATCCTTTAAAAGCCTTAAACTGTTATGTGTTCAAAGATAAAGAACGAAACCTAATCGTTGACACAGGTTTCGATCGCGAAGAATGCCGCCAGAAACGGTTTTCCCATCGCGGAAGTGAAAAATGCCATCGAAAAGCATCCTGGTTTTCGTTATGGTGCCAAAAATTTAGTTGATTTTACTTATGTTTCTGACGGAGATGTGCTCCAAGTTGGGGAATATAACTTAACCTGTATTGCTACACCCGGACATACTCCCGGCTTGATGTGCCTTTATGAACCTCAGCACCGCTTTTTCCTTTCAGGGGATCTTATTTTAAGTAGCATAACTCCTAATATCTCTCTTTTTTCCGACAGCGATAACCCCCTGAAACAGTATCTGCAAAGTCTAGATAAAGTAAGTAAGTTAGACATAGAATTAACCTTGCCCAGCCATCGCCAAATCATCGGTAATTGCCTGCCTCGAATCGCAGAATTAAAGAAACATCATCAAGATAGACTAAATGAGATCATTAAAATCCTAGAAAACGGAAGAGAACAGAATGCTTATCAAGTGGCAAGTCAAATGACTTGGGATATGACCTATAAGAGCTTTGAGGATTTCCCTGTCCCCCAAAAATGGTTTGCCATTGGAGAAGCTATTGCCCATTTAAAGTACTTGGCTGATAAAGGAACAATTCAGCAATTCACCAAAGAAGATATAATCTTCAACCGACTAAGCTAGTCCTGAAACAAAAAAAGCAGGAATACAACCCCTGCTTAAATTTCGCCAAGAATATTGTATCTTATCGTAGTTTCCACCCCTCAACGCAAGCGAAAATTGCTGATGGGGCCCGGGAACCTTGTTGTATTCACAATAAGAAAAAAATCTCCGCTAATGTCTCATTTGCCGGAGATTTTTTCTTTATATTCAAGGCATTATAGCTAGAAATTTCTTTTAACAAACTAGAAACTTCTTTTAAACATCTGAGATTTCTCACCTTCCAACAGCTCATCTATCTCATCAAAACCAATACTCTTTAACAGTCCCAGAACGTACTCATTATCGGCCGGAGTAAGACTTTCAGCCTCATCACCATAGCGATTGACATAATCTTTGCCCTGCTCCTTGTCGATTATTACTTTGGGGCCGCCTACACAACCTCCGACACAACCCATCCCTTCATAAAAATTGGCTTCTATACGACCCTCCAAGGCATCTTGCAACAACTTTTTACAGGCTGGGACACCGTCTGCTTGTACAGCCTTCAGGGGAATTGTCCTTTCTGGCCTGATACGGGCTACAGTATCAGCTACGGCTTTACTTACACCACCTGTACGAGCATAAATCCTTCCTGCCCTTGAGGAGTGATCGCTTTCACTTTCCGGCATCTCGGCAGGATTGATATTTAATGCCTGAAAGATTTGTTGCATTTCCTGAAAAGTAAGCACTACATCAACGGCATCACTGACCTCCGGTTCCTTAGCTTCAGCCTTTTTAGCTATACAAGGACCAATAAAGACTACTTTAGCGTCAGGATGCAGCTTTTTGATACTTCTACCGCAAGCCACCATCGGAGATACAGACGGTGAAATGTGTGGGACCAATTGAGTATAAACCTTTTTAATCATTCCCCACCACATAGGACAACAACAGCTAGTGAGCACAAAGTCGTCTTCTTTTTGCACATGAATATCAAATTCCAAGGCTTCTTTTAAGGTTAAGACATCGGCAAACAAAGCTACCTCCAGCATACCGTAAAAACCTAACCGTTTTAAGGCCGCCCTTAATTTTCCTGGGGTAACTTCCGATCCAAATTGGCCGATAAAAGCCGGGGCCACTATAGCATAAACAGGAACGGTCCGATCCTTCAGCAGCTCTATGAGGGGAATAAACTCTTTCTTATCAACTAAATTATCATGCTTACATACCTTAACACATTCACCACAATCTAAGCAGTAATCATCCTTAATTACTACATTACCTTCCTCGTCCCGTACTATTGCGTTAAAAAGACAAGCTACCTGACAAGTGCTTTCAGCACAATCTTTTTCCGTACAGGTTTCTGAACAATTACCAGCCTTAAAGATAACCTTATTTTTTTCCCCTTGGCCAGAAGCATATTTAATTAAATTAGCAATTCTTTCTTCATTATTCGGATTCAGACGTTGAATTTCTTCGGCCATATTACCGGCATAAGCTGATTTCACAAGTTTTTCAAAGATTTGATCATAAGTAAAGGTTTCCATCTTGTCCCCCCCAATTTTATTTTTTGTCTGTCTTAATTCTTCACTGGTTTGATTTTAGCAATCTTCACTGGTTTGATTTTAGCAATATTATATCCTATTAAATTACCAGTTTCTAGCTCCTCCAGCTAATTTGCCGTCTAATATAAGCGGCTGCTTTTTACGTTAGCCAAATTTTGCTGTAACAGTTCCATACAGCCTGAGCTTAGCGGCCTTCCGTGACCAGGATAGATGGTCTTAATCTCTAAGCGACACAGCTTTTCCAAACTAGTTAAGAGGCCATAGGGATAAGCACTGTCACCCGGCACATCCTTTAAGGGTATATCTCCGACAAATAGATCACCGGTAGCGTCCGAATAAAGACAAATCGAATCAACTGAATGGCCAGGAGTATGCAAGACCTGAAAGATATTTTCTCCGGCTTGGATTAATTCACCCTCCTTTAGAGTACGGCTTACCCCAGGAATATTGGTATAAGCATAAATTTGAGGATTAAATTCCTTGATAATCCCGGCTAGACCACCACTATGATCAGAGTGATCATGAGTAAGTATCACCTGACCCACCGGCTGCTGATACTTATTGGCAGTAATGGCGATTATCTCTTTACTAATATAATCATCACTGCCAATATCAATCAAAGTATTATATTTTCCGCTTAAATCATGATCACTCGTTATCAGATAAGCACTGCAGGTATACAGCTTTGTATTAAAGGCTAAAGGTATGATACTCATTGATAATCTCCCAATAGTATTCCAGAATTCCCTGTATCTCCAAGGATTAATGCCATTATCTATTCATTTAATTCTTAATTTATACTTGCCTCATTAAAAGGTAATTTATTGAAGCTAAGAGAAGTTTTATAAAATCTTTGTCAGAATTTGCAGGTTTTCTCAAAATTAGAGCGAATTCTTATATACTAATTATATCAGAAAGCTTGTACAGGAGGCTCTAAAATTGAAAAATCTGATAGATTGGTTACAAAAAAACTACAAAAGCTCCGAAAATATCATTAACTACTGGCATGAGCCTAAGGGCAAACGCAAGTACTTTGTAATCTTTACCATAGCTATCCTCCTAATTCTGATTGGTTATATCATGTATATGGCAGGCGGGGCGATGTCAGCCTTAGCTCATATGATGTATTTTCCGATAATCTTAGGAGCCTTCTGCTATCATATTCCCGGCGGATTGATTTGTGGAATACTGGCTGGCTTAATCTTAGGGCCTGTGATGGGACTCTTGGGAGCAGATTACCAGTTGACCAGTAATTGGATAATTCGCATTTTATTTTATACCTTTACTGGTGGATTTATTGGATTTCTCTTTGAGCTACTCAAAGAACGTACCACTACCATCAGCAACATCCTCAAACAACTCTCCAGTACATATACTCAGACCTTGAAGTCTTTTGCCAGTATCGTCACCGGCCGGGACGAACAAACTGGAGGCCATTGTGAAAGAGTTGCTTTGAATGCCTGTATAATTGGTAAAGCTATGCAATTAAACGATAGATTTATTGAGGCTTTGTATTGGGCTGGTTTACTCCATGACTTAGGCAAAATCGCTATTCCCGAACACGTTCTTCTCAAACCCGGTGCTCTTAACGAAGAGGAAATGGAAATAATCCGTAAGCATTCCCAGATCGGTTCGGAGATTATCGAAGTCATTTCCCCTGAGTTTGAGCAAATAGCTCAAGGTATCGCCAGTCATCACGAGCGTTGGGACGGCATGGGTTATCCTAATGGTCTTAAAGGTGAGGAGATTCCCCTCATAGGCAGGATATTAGCTATTGTCGACGTTTTTGAAGCCTTGAGCTCCAAGAGACCCTACCGCGATCCTGTAGGTACAGAAGAAGCTCTAAAGTATATTCAAGATAACTCTGGAACCCATTTTGACCCCCATATTGTTGAAATATTCACAGATCTATATAAACAAGAACAAATCTTTATCCAAGGTGCAGAAGAAACAATTGTCATGGAATTTCAATCAAAATTAGACCTTTTCTGCCATAACAAATAACCCTAAATAAGAACCCCACCCATCAACGCAATCAGAGGTTGCTAATGGGTACCCGAGAACCTTGTTGTTTTACAATAAGAATAACTTGTCTTAAAAACACCCCAGGGTGTTTTTTTCTTACAACTTGACCCCAGGTGGATAAAGTTGAGTTAACAGAGTATAATTATATTAATACTAAACAAAAGGTGATTGAATGAGGTCCTCCGAAATATTAGTTTTTAATGCATCAGTCGGCGCCGATAAAGTCCAAAGCATTATTGACCAGAATAACGGTAGCTGCCCCTTCTGCAACTATAAAGAAGAGGATAAAATCTTAGCCCGTAAAGGTGAAATCCTACTGGTTAAGAATAAATATCCTATTTTACAGGATACATTTCCAACCGTTCTAATCGAGTGCAACGATTGTCAGGCAGATATTTCTACCTATCCTAAAGCCCATCTGTATTCCTTGTTTCGCTTTGCCATTGGTCACTGGTTGGAAATGGATCGCAGCGGCTTATACAAGTCCGTAATCTTCTTTAAAAACCACGGACCTAATTCCGGCGGCACCATGCGCCACCCCCATATGCAGATCATCGGCTTGAAGAACCTGGACTATCTGGATTTTGGCACAACTATTGAGAATTTCACTGGCTTATTAATCGATAAACAGCCACAGGTAGAGTTAAACCTTTCCACCAGCCCCCGTATGGGCTTCTATGAATTTAATGTGGTTTTAGATGATTTAGCCCAAATCGATCGCTTAAGTGACTATATCCAGGATACAGTGCACTTTTTGCTCAATTATTATCACAGATGTGACAGCTATAATATCTTCTTCTATAAAATTGCCGATAGGATTTATGCTAAGATTATTCCGCGTTTTGTTACATCTCCTATGTTTGTAGGCTACTCTATACCACAAATAACAACTAGATTAGAAGATGTTGCTAGAAGCATCAAGGAGAGATATTATTCTCAGCGATATAATATAGCCCAAGAAAGATAAAGGCACCTCATACGGGGTGCCAATTTTTTTGTTATATATTATTGTCTATAGGGGGATGGTTATAGCCACAGCGCACTATGTAACCATGACCAGACTTCCTCTTCAATCTACCCTGCTTAACTAAATCTTCGAGAATTAGTTCTACAGCTAGCGTTTTCTTCAAACCTGCTTCTAATAAAACATAACCCTTATCCTTAAAATAGCTGCCGTTTTTCTCCACTGCGGCAAAAACCTTATCTTGTCTAGACTTAATAAATTCCTCAACAAATTCTTCTGCTTTCGGTGTAATATTTTCATTTTCATCAAAATAACCGGCTTCTGTCAATTGCCTCTTATATTGGGGATCTGGTTCCTCTAATAAATTGAGAATTAAAAATAGTTCTTCTTCGTCTCTGATATGCATCGTAACCACCCTCCTTAGAGTATTTTAGTTCGTCATTAAAACTCAATGTCCTGCTATCGTTTTAAAACACTTGGCACCCTGTTCTTAAATCGCTACAATAAGTCTTATAGAAAGGAGTAGATTTATGAGCAATCTCTATAATTTCTTGACAGATGACACGATGAAAATCCCCCCATGTATCACAGTAATGGATCCGGATCTCCTAGAATACGTGCCCGGACAACATCTCACTCTTTCCTTTCCCGTTAAGAATTTCTACCTTAATGGTGGCAATGTAATGCAGGGTGGTTTCATTGGTGCAGCATTTGATAATGTCTTTGGCATTTTCGTTTTTTTAGAAAAACAACATGTGAATATGTCCACTATTGATTTGCAGATCAATTATCATCACCCATTACTTCCTGAGGATAAGCTAGTCATTAAAGCCTACCTCAAACATAGCGGTAAGACCATCGTCCACATCAACGCCGAGGGCTTTAATAAAGACGGGGTTCTAGCTGCAACAGCCTCTACTAATATCATCTTGCGGTAAATTCTCCGGCCATATTTCTTAAATACTCTATTATCTTAAGCCAGCCGCCTTTATATTACTGTTCTGATGATTCCTAAAAGGATTAAATGAACCGGGTAGAAAAAATAGGCAAAATATCTGGGAAAGCTCACTGGCTTGTGGCTAATCCTTTTAATAAGCGGTATTGTAAAAATTGCAAAAAGCTGAATACTTGCTAGCTTAAAGGAGCTATATATTAGGGTGGCAATCAGCAAGGCCACAAATTGTCCCTCAGAATCCTCTTGAAAGACATGAAAAAGCAGGATAACTATTATGCCATAGAAACCGTAAGAAACTAGGCCCTCTGCAGGAATACTGAGCAGTAAGGCCAACAGAGGCGACACCCTCTGCCAGATAAAAATGGCCACAACTCCCCAAAGCAAGGCGAAAAGAATATTTAGATTCGTAACTTGGAATAAGTGCATATAGGGTAATTGGGAGGCTATTCCGACCAGGAAAAGCCGGACCATGTATTTCTCCAAGGAACGTGTCCGTTGATAACCGGCTGCAACACCCCAAGCAAAAAGAGGAAATGACAGGCGGCCAATTATTCGGAATATGAGCATTTCTGGGAAAAAGACATAACCAATATGATCAATTAACATCGTCACCATGGCAATTATTTTTAAGCTGTCAACCAACGGATTGCCCTCCCTTATTATCTGGCACTCTAGCATTAGTTCGCCAAGTAAAATATAGATCCTTCTCTAGGATTTCTGACCAATTATATTTTTTCAATATATAAAAATACCAAGAGTTAAAGGCTCTTGGTATTTTTATTTTGCTTCTAATCGAGTAGTTTATAGACGCACGGGACTTAAAATCCCGCGAGAGCTATAAGATTATACTTTATATAATGGCATATTAATTATTCGTTCATTTAGTTGATCATAAGAACTCCATGCTGATTTTGGTACATCAATTATTAAGGAAATAAAATTCTTCAGCATTCTTATCACATCTTGAGACTTATAATCCGAATAACTATAGAGCCATTCGTCAGTAATAGAAATTATTTGATGAGCAGCTACATTTCTGACCCTCTTTTCAAATTCACGCAATTCTTTTGCCAGTTCAATCGCTTTCTTGTCTTTGCCTTTTAATAAAATCAAAGGCAAAAGATTAGCAGTAGCAGGTATCTCTCTATCGCGTAAAGGTTTGAAGTAATCATCCATAAACTGCAATAACTCTTCACAAAATAACTTACGATTGAATTCTCGTATTTTTACACCATTCTTATTATTTATTTTACAAAAACTATTTATATTTATACCGCATTTACGTTCCAGATATAATTCAAACATATCTGTCAATAAAGGTGATACGGCTCGTACAAAGTCAGCTAATTCACCTCTTTTTAATTTTATCTCTAACATCAAATAATACTCAAAAATATCACGTTCTCTACTGTCCTTTTTACTCGGAATAGGCAGTAAATTATAGCCTACTTGCTGAGCCAACATGCTTGCCCGACCTGTTTCTAAATTAAGCCTTCGTGCACCTGCCTCAAGAAGCTTTATTAATTCTTCATTAATTAACTCTTTAATACTTTCCGCTACAATCAAGGCTGCCTGATAATCATAGACTGCAATATGCTTATTAATTAAATCCCTCTTGAGTAAAGCATTTAAGTTCTCACTTCTGATCTCCACACAGCGATTCACCGGATTATCACTCAGATTATCTTCATTCAATTCCCATTCTACTTCTAGATCATAATCAGAAGATACCGGTTTTGATTCATTAGCTTTACCTTCAGGAGTATTAACCTGAACAAGGTGAATTGGTACATTTATAAAATTACTGATCAATCTTAGATCAGCTTTCATTTGCGGCGTTCCCGAAGAGAGATTAACCAGGATTTCCGCCTCACCTCTCTCCATTTTTATCCGTTCAATCTCTTGATTAAAATCCTGATAGTAACCATCAAATGTATTTACATTTTTTAGTTCCGGTCTTTTTATCTTCTCGACATCACATTGAAAATCTAATTTTTTGGCTAATAGTTTTATATATTCCTCATATCGATTATCCTTTTCATCATAACTACAAACCTCTTGAGACATATACAAATATACTTTTCTTGGCTTATAGAATCGGCAAATGTGAATTAAAGAACCATCTCTAAATCCTCTAGTTGGATCAGACATTCCTACTGGAGAAAACAAAATATATTCTTTCATTCTCAGAGCACCTCTACCCTTTATAATTACGGATTGATAATCAATCCGTTTTTTTAGTTCTAACTCGAATTCTCGTTCCGCCCATGCCCAACGAGGTCTTTATGCCTATCCCCGTATATTCAGCAAAACCTAACAGCATACCTGCCAATCGCACTAGCTGTTCCGGACCTCTGATAGATAGTTGCACACTGCCTAGATAGCCTTTAATCCAAGCCCCGCCCACACTATACGAAGCCGAACGCAAATTATAGCGGACAATTCGTAGATTATTTACGACCTGTTCCCAAGCCTCCGAATCGTCCAGTGAGTATTTGGTTAAGAACGGCTGAATACGCAATAAGATGTTCTGCAGAATTAAGAACGGGGTTGGAAAAATAACATATTCACCGGCACTTTTGTGAGTACTGGGTGTCACAAATTGCAGCTCATATCGTCGGCTCGGTTCCTCCACAGTAAAAAAACGATTTAGATATGTCTCCTCACTCTCCTTATTAAACTCGACTCCTTCCACCTTCAAGGTTAGATTCTTTTGCTCCAGATATATTTGCTCCAAGGAGTTAACTGCCTTGATAATCTCTTCAGCAACACCAACATCCCAACTGCCAATATGCCATTCCAAACGATTAGCTGGCAGAGTATATACATATTGAGAAAAAGGCCTTGCTTCATCAACATTATGTAGTGATTCAGCAGTCTTCGTAGGTAAAGCCTTCATTAAAACACCATGAAACAAAGACCCCCAATGATAGCTTGCCTTCACCTCCTGATCGTAAGAACATATAACCTTGATTTTTTGTAGCATTATTATCATTCCTTTCCGTCCCCGTATGGGGGCGAGTTGTAAATGGGATTTTAATTCACAAGTCCTGTGTGTTTGAGGGTATCCGTCCCCGTATGGGGGCGAGTTGTAAACGACCTGAGCAACTCCGACCTGAGTAACTCCAACGTATCCGTCCCCGTATGGGGGCGAGTTGTAAACAGTTGTTCTTTAACAACTACGATGGCCAGGCCATAGTATCCGTCCCCGTATGGGGGCGAGTTGTAAATCGGTAAAGGCACAATCCAACACAAGTCAGGAATTATCGGTATCCGTCCCCGTATGGGGGCGAGTTGTAAATAGCTAAGTCCATCAACTTCTCATTGATAGTTTCTGTATCCGTCCCCGTATGGGGGCGAGTTGTAAACGGGTTTACTTTCGATTAACCGATCATGCTGCGTATCCGTCCCCGTATGGGGGCGAGTTGTAAAAAAAATTATTAAACTATTACCCGCCGTCACAATCTCAGTATCCGTCCCCGTATGGGGGCGAGTTGTAAAATTATCACGGTTGACGGCTTAGAAGTTGGTTGCGGTACGTATCCGTCCCCGTATGGGGGCGAGTTGTAAAAGCGTCGTCTATAACCACTCTCATTACTGGCTTAATTTACCCCTTTGTGCGTACCTCCTTGTTAAGAGATTAGCTAGTAATGTTTTTGTCTTGAATTATGAAGAAAGCCTTATGCCGCATCAGGTGCGGATCTCCTGTGGTAAATAGTTAAAGCTCATATCTTATTCCCTAAACAACAGCTCACATCTACCCATTTGATAATAGGTACCTTTATACATTGTTGTTTTCAGCATATGGGGTGAAACTCTATAGCGGCCAGGATCCTTTTCATGATTATGCTGTTTGAACTGAATGCTTAATATTCTACTTACTGTTTGTAAGGCTTGTTCTCTATCTTTCAACAAAGGATAGCTTATGGTCTTGGAAACATAGCCTAATCCGCCGCCTAAGAATACTTCAATTCCCCCTTCTATCGGTGGATCAGCGTCATCCTTATCCTTTTTGAAATACTGAGTAAAGTTATTATGGTAGCCTTGGGAAAAATCCCGCAATGCTTGTTTGATGAATTCTCTATCTATTCCTGCTTTGGCAAGGATACTAGGATTAAGGGTCAGGGTAAATCTAGCCGTAGTACCTGGAGCCAAACACTCGCGGAACAAAGGAAGAGGTTTAGCTTCGTCCTGCGGCTTTCGATCATATTTTCCACAGAGAGTTAACTGTGAACATTCTAAAGGCTCACTATCACTAATACTTATCCCACGCATAAAATCATTAACAATTGCATTCCATTTGGGTCTACTAGGGTCGCTGACCTCCAGTTTACAAAATAGCCGTTGGTCTAGATTGTTTTGCTGATTTTCTAGAAGTTTCTTGGGCTTATTATTAAAATTTTCAAGCTCTCTGCTAATCTCTTCAATAAGCTTATTATGGTTTCCTCGTTCCAATAATTTTGCCGCTATTGCTGTACGAAAGACTCCTTTAAGACTGGAGCCCGGGATATACGGTTTCCCCTCTGGACCCTTTATAAAAGTCCAAACCTCTCGAAATATGTTAGATTTTGTTGCCTCCCCAGCAGCAATAGTGTAAGCTACAAAGTTCTGATAATCCTTACTTGTAATGTTATGTTCAGCTAAGAATCTGCCAAGATCATTACCCTCACTGAGATAAGCTTCAAACTCAGCTATTAAATTTTGCTTGGACAAGAAAGAGTATAGCTTTGGTAAATGAGGCATATAGATCAAGCCATCTCTACCGTTTAGGATATATTCCTTTTTGGTCAGCTTTTCTCCAGAGCCAATGAACACAGGAGCCAAGGTATGTAAGACCAATTCTATTCTATCTAAGTGACCTAACCTCATAGCCTCACCCCCAGGAATATACTTTTACCGCATCGCCAAACCGGATGACTGCCCCCTTCAGATAAATCAAATATCTCCCCTTCAAAGCGAGTTTTTAGGCATGAACCGGGGCCCAACATATATATCGTCCGCTTTCTCCGTTGCTGGACAGCATAGGATTCCGACTGGACGAAACCGCCTCGCCGAACAACAGAATACCAGCTGCCTTCTAATACCTGATTTATTTCATCAGCCTTTGGCAAAGCTGTCCCTAGCAGCATGTGATATTCTGCAGCCTCGTCTTCCAGTAAATCTGATAGTTTCTGAGGTAGCTCACATTCTTCAACTTGAAACTTTCCTAGACCTGAGGCTCTTTTGCCACCAATACCGCTTAACCCTAGAGATTTCAGCCTCTCGGTAAAAAAGTTTCGGACCTCATTCTCTTTATACTGCAAGATTAGATAAAGTCCTGTTCCTTGAAAAAATCTCCACACGCCTACATAATAAGGCAAGGACTGCTCTTGCCCAGTAATGGCTACTCGTTCATGAAGGGACATTTTACCGAATTCATTCTTGATCTTTTCTGGCTCAAGCACTGTTTCTCCGGCTAAGCTGCCCAAGTATTCATCAAACAATGTGAGAGGAATATATTTTATCTTCTTAAATATTTTGCCGGATAGATTTTCTATAGGCTCTTGTCGCTTTCCGGTATACGGAATTATAGGCTTGGGCAGGAAATACTCTTCAGCCTGAAAGGGATTTGCTCCTGAAATCATCAAATTTCCTTGAGCAAAATAGCTATATAGTCTGTTACGATCTTCGTCCCCACAATCACAACACAAAGCTGAAAATATAGTGTCTGAATGAATGGTCATCTCTCCACTATCCAGGCTAGGCCCGCCATTACTGGTACCTATATGCAGACCAGTGGAAAAGTTAAGCCTGTATAGTGAGTAAGGCATACTCCTCTACTCCTTTCAGCATCGAAAGCAGTTTTTCTTCCTCCATAGGGCATTCTCCGTCCATAACCTCCAGCGTAAAATCAGAGAACTTAACTCGCCCGTAACCGCGGGAGCCGTGACCACCCAGATAATCCATAGAAATTAGCTTTAAGCCTTGAGCAAGGTTGGCAATATCTTCTTCGATTTCCTTCTCTTCTTCCATGTTATAGACTAAAGTCACTAAAAATTCAGCACCCCGAACCACACGCTCGATTTGTCTGGGATTAGCTTCAGCAGTAAGCCGTTTGATTGTATTTTCAAATTTTACCTCTGTCATACCTCCTCGGGCTTTTAACATTTCCGCATTAGTCAAAAAGGCGTCTGAAAACTGTAATCTTGCGGCTTTAGGATTCTCCTTCTTATCTCCTGCTGAACCAAATAAACGTTTCAGCTCGGTGGGATCATCTTTGACCTCTTGGGTTAGATAATGATTATTTATGGATTGAGCCAAGAGAGTTCTCATTTTACCCTTTAAGCTGGAACCAGGGATCATTGGCTCTCCTTTTATGCTATCGCGGATTACTACGCTATCTACGGAACCAATTGCGGAAAAGGTTGAGGGGCCTCCTATATGCATCCCTGTTAATACTGTTAGTTTACATCTAATAACTAATTTTCCATACATCTTCTTCTACCTCCTAGTCTCCGCCATAAAAACGATGATAAGCTACCAAAGCCTCCATATAGCGGGCAAATGCTATGAATTTGTTTCGTTCCCTGCCAATTCCTTCGATTATCGGCACCAGATTAGCTTCTTCCACAAAAATTTTAGTGGTTTCTGGTTCACGGCCACATTCATAGACGAGACGAACCTTAAGATATTGGATTTTATCTGCCAATTCAGGACTTAATTCCTCACCTTTTACTGTCAAGACATCATTATAGATCTCATTGACCATAGAAAGAATATTTCTTAGCTTGGTAGTAGTAAAATCTCGATAGTTTTTCCCCATTTTTTTAAGCAAGGATTTAATAACCTGTTCGGCTTTAGCAGTATAATCCTTCGGCACAGAAGCTGTATCAACCCCAGACTGGGATTTAACTTGATTCTTTGCCGGTTTTTTTTGGTCAGGGCTATGCTGAGCCGAACCCTTGATGCCAGCCTTATTGAAAGCATTTCTCATCACATCAGACATTTAGCCTTCCTCCTTTGATTGTCTTCTTGTATAGATATAGATTTGCATCGCTGTAATTAATTGTTGACGCTCCTCTTTATCCAGAGACCACCTGTAAACCTGGCGAGTAAATTCTTCGTAAGCTTGATGTACCTCCTTGGGGGCCCTTCTGTCAGGTTTATGCCGGGCCAACAGGTAAGCCAACCGAGCCACATTAATCCTTTCACCAGCTTGGCGTAACAAGTAGAGAATACTATAGAGGAATGTATTTCCTGTATCCTCTTTCAAACCTGATAGGTTTTGTAAAAGTCGAAGTTTTTCAGCTATAACCTTGTTTTCAAAAGTATCCCAATCATAGGTATGTTTAGCTTCAAGCCGGCCTCCTTCCATCTCCAGACCGAACAGAGAGATTGAGTTTTTCTGACCATACTGGTGGGTATGCTCCTTTGCTTTTTCTTCCAGCTTTGCTGTTTCTTGCGCCATTTGTGAGATTGGGTATTTGGGCGGAAACACGCCGAAACCTGCCGAAAGAGTTAAAGCTCCACCAGTATAACGGCTAAAAGAGCGTTGAAGCTCTATTCCGCAAGACAATACCTCATCCCAAGCACCGACCAGAAACATATCGTCTCCACCTGAATAAACAACAACTATATTGACCTCATTTTTGTCCTCCCCGGTTAATAGAGAACCCTTGGATTCAGCTAAGAGGCCATTAATAAAATATTTAAAATAGGCAGACAAACTACGTGATAAAGCCGAAGTTCTAGTGATGTTTACATATTTGTACTTATTTTCCTGTTCTTCTCGGACAAAGCCACGTAAAAAAGCTGAACCTAGACTATCTACATCAGCTCTAAGGACACCAATTCTCTCTATTCCCTGAGAAGCCTCAGCAAGTTCTGCAAAGGTTTTTAGGTTACCATCTTCCGTCTTGGCAGAAAAATCCCCCATCCAAATCCTCGAGGAGTAAGGCAAATCCGTCCGATATGTGTTTTTGCTGTAAAAGCGTACTACATTATCAGGCTCTTTTTTTAGGATTTCCATAGCTTGTTGATACTTAACCGGTAGGAGATAATAGCCTTTTTCTGTAGCCGACAACAACTGTAGAGAAGGGGATGCCGGTTGTTGCCGCAGTACAGCATATACTGTATTAGGCTTAATAAGCTCATTAGAAAGCTGAATAAAGGATAAACAGATACTACAAACTGTCTTATCCTCAAATTCCGTCAAACTGGCAGTCTTACCGCAGATATGACATTCCCGACCCGAAGTATCACTTCTTAATGAATTAAGATCCAGTAGTTGCTCTGCTGAATAACGTCGTAATTTATCTTGGGCTAAACTACATCCTAAGCTGCGGAAGATATCTGAATAACTCTCAGGTTTATCGGTTATTGACATTAATTCCTTGGCTGAACAGGACTGATAACCATAGGCAATGAATAGGGCGGTACCGAACATTTTCAACAGCTGCTTATTCATATTGGCAATCGCTGCCTTTAATTCATCTCTCTTCTCTGGAAGATGAGGTAATAGAATATAAGCATGGCCGCCGCCACTATAAATGAGATTAGCCTTCGGTAATTTATAAAGATTCAAAATCTCATCGGTTACATTTTCCAGCATTATCTCCAGGTAAAAAGACCTTGAGCGTAGGCTTTTTAAAGCCCCATCAGATGGTATGTTGTAAATGAACTGTTGAATACCAGAGATATCCAGACTGACAATACTAAATGCCTCAAGATCATAAAATGAATCTTCCTGGTCGAAGAGTGTTTCCCGATAATCTTGGATACCTTTTCCTTCTAGATAGAGAACAATACAAGCTGCAATAGCCGCTGTAGTTTTACTGTGATCATATAAGGAGATGTCAGATGGTTCTCCAGCTTGTGCTGAAGCCGGCACAAAGGACAGATAGGCTTCATTTAATTCCAACAGAGAGTTAAGATACTCGGGTTTTAACTTCAAGTCTTTCAGACCTTGGGAGTAATCAGACAGTAATCTGTCATAATCAGCATACTGTCCCTTAGCTTTACCCGATTCGGGATAGTGAGGCTTGTCCTCCTTCATCGTATGTAAGGGATAGATATAATCCTTATTCTGATTGTTTAGAATATTATAGATACAATCTAAGCTTTTGCTATACCAGCTGTCTTCCAATTCTTCTTCATGCTCATAATCAAAAAACCCTGAAGAAATATTGTTGGCCAGATACACCACATAAGCAGGGCTATTAGGAGCAACCTTTGCCTCAGTTAATCTTTGACGATGATGATAGCTTACGCAATCAAGAATATCTTTGTCCTCAATATATGTCTCCAAATATTCGCGTCCAACAATACTATGCATTAATTCCTTATTCCTGCTTGCCCGCTGAACCACCTTACCAATGTCATGTAACAATGCTCCACTTGCTACCTTATTAACTAGCGTGTTTATTCCATTCACCTCCAATGACAATAAGGCTAAGACCGCTACAATTATTTCTGATTTTCTTCTAGTTTATCACCTCCATGTTATCACAAAGTAAAATGTCCCCTCCTTAATAGATAAATTATAAAAGATTCATGTGACAATTTTCTGTTTTTTCTAAGAATTATTGTCAAAATCGGATATTATTATCAATATAATATCATTAAATCCTTTAAATAACGGTTCTAAAATAAATGTTGGGGTGGCAGGAAAATTAAATGCATTTGGTCGAATACCTGTAGT
>MTKW01001456.1_pt1 | contig 74340 bp, 59 predicted proteins | sample 1042761 | NCBI WGS metagenome assembly MTKW01 (sample SAMN06205366, study PRJNA360243) | anaerobic digester metagenome | biome: Wastewater treatment plant; feature: Anaerobic digester sludge; material: sludge; isolation source: anaerobic digester fed with sludge from wastewater treatment plant ... | reverse complement strand
TTCTCGCCATGGCATAGTCCAAATGGATTTGTCCTCTGCTCATTTGGCTTGACGAAATAGTTGATTTAAATTATTCAAATCTTGATTATTTAAAAGTAAATAATTATCTTTGCATAAAATCATCTGTTGCCAAAAAATGCATATTATGAAACAGAAAGTGCGAAATCCATTTGTAATTGGGGGATACGTTTCCCCTGAATACTTCTGTGATCGGGAGACGGAGTCTAAAGAGTTGCTATCCGCACTGTTAAATCATCGCAACACTGCTATCATATCGCCCAGGCGTATGGGCAAAACCGGGTTGATACAACACTGCCTCCAGTTTCCAGAAGTGAGAAAAAACTTCTACCACTTTTTCATTGATATTTACGCGACGGGAAGCCTAAGCGAGTTGGTGTTTATGCTTGGTAAAGAGATATTTGAAACTTTGCGACCCAAGGGAAAACGATTTGTTGACCATTTCTTTAACGTGATTACTTCGCTTAGACCGGCATTAAAATTAGATCCCGTGACCGGTATACCGATATTTGATATCGGCATCGGGGAGATCATGGCACCGGAGTATTCACTGGAACAGATTTTTACCTATTTGGAAAAGGCCGATAAGCCTTGTGTGGTAGCTATCGATGAGTTCCAACAAATCGCGAAATACCCGGAAAGAAACCTCGAGGCTATCCTTCGTACGTATATTCAAACCTGTACCAATGCAACCTTTATCTTCTCCGGAAGTCAACGACAGATGATGCGGAACATCTTTTTTTCCCCGTCACGTCCTTTCTATCAGAGCGTTTCGTTGATATCCCTTGGTGCCATAGAGTTAAACACCTACCGGGATTTTATCGTCGAGAAGATGGAGGAAGGTGACAGGAAGATTGACAACGAGTTGGTGGAGCGTGTATATCGCCTGTTTGAAGGACACACCTGGTACGTTCAAAATTTTTTTAATCGCCTCTATTCCGCGATGGAGAAAGGGGAAGAGTGTACATTGCAAATGGTGGAGGATTATGTCCGCGTAACAGTGAACTCCTACGAACCCATGTTCGAAGCTATTGTAGGCTTATTATCGGCAAGGCAAAAAGAATTGATAGTCGCCATTGCCAAAGAGGGTAAGGCAAAAGGGGTCACGTCGGCTTCTTTCGTGAGGAAACATGGCTTGATGTCAGCAAGTACTGTGCAGTCGGCCTTGCGCCAACTGTTGGATAAAGAGTTCGTGACGAAAGAAGGGGATGCTTATATCGTTTATGACCGTTTTTTCGGGTTATGGTTGTCCGAGAAGTTCGGAACGGGTTATACCGTGTGAGAAATGGGAGCGGATGCTTTCTCCATTTTCCTCTTGATCTCCTCGGTACATAGGTTGCCGATGCTTCCGGCGTGGGTGTGGTGCACCACTCCATCGGAATGGAATTTTCCTTCCTGTACCTCCTTGCCCACCTGCTGGTACGCTTCCCGGAACGGGACGCCTTGCAATACCCGGCGGTTCACCTCTTCCACGGTAAACAGGTGCTCGTAGCGCGGGTCGGAGAGGATCTCTCTGTTCACCGAGATGTTTTCCAGCATGAAGCAGCTCATTTGCAGGATGTCGTGCAGGGTGTCCAACGCGGGGAAGAGCACCTCTTTCAATAGTTGGTAGTCGCGGTGGTAGCCGTGTGTCATGTTGGTGGTCATCAACGTGATCTCGTTGGGTAGGCTCTGCAGCCGGTTTGCGTGCGCCCGGATCAGTTCCCATACGTCCGGGTTTTTCTTGTGCGGCATGATGCTTGAGCCGGTGGTCAGCTCGTCGGGGTAGGAGATAAAGCCGTAATTCCCGGAAAGGTACTGGCAGTTGTCCGCGGCCAACTTGTTTAGGGTGGAGGCAATGTTCGAGACGGCCTGCGCGAGAATTCGCTCGCTTTTGCCGCGACCCATTTGGGCAGCGATCACGTTGTAGCTAAGGGTGGCGAACCCCAACTCGCGGGTAGTCATCTCCCTGTCGAGGGGGAACGAGCTGCCGTACCCGGCGGCAGAACCCAGGGGGTTTTGGTCGACCACCTTCCATGCCGCGGCAAGCGTGTGCATATCATCGACCAGCGTTTCGGCGTACGCGCCGAACCACAACCCGAACGAGGAGGGCATCGCGATCTGGGCGTGCGTGTAGCCGGGGAGCAGCACCTCCTTGTACTGCTCGCTAAGCGATTGCAGCAGGTTGAAGAGCTCGAGAACCTCCTCCTTGATCTGCAGGATCTCCTCTTTCAGGTAGAGCTTGATGTCCACCAGCACCTGGTCATTTCGGGAGCGACCCGAGTGTATCTTCTTGCCCACTTCTCCCAGTCGTTCCGTGAGCATCGCCTCCACTTGCGAGTGGATATCCTCTACCTGGTCATCAAGCTCGAAACCTCCCTGCTCCACTTCGCTCAGGATGCGTTCCAGCTCGGTGCGCAATACCTCCTCTTCCTCTACCTTTAGGAGACCGATGGTCGTTAGCATCTTGATGTGCGCCATCGATCCCCGGATATCGTGTTTTGCCAGCCGCAGGTCAAGCTTGCGGTCGTTCCCCACGGTGAAATCTTCCACCCTCTTGTTGGCGTCAAAGCCCTTGTCCCATATTTTCGTGAAGAGGTAATCTTTGTTACTTTTTGTAGGTTTCATGCTCGTAGTTGTTAATATTTTGAACCATTACAAGGGCCACCGTTCAATAAATTGGATGTACCCCTCGATACCCTGCCGCAGCTCGTTGATTAACACGAACTCGTCGGATTGGTGCGATCTGGCCGACACACCGGGACCCATCTTGATGGCGGGGCAGGTGATCCGCATCCAGTCGGAGGTGGTGGGCGAGATACAGGTCTCGATACCAAGTTGTTTCACTTGCTGCAGCAAGGAGTGCCCCTCGGGCGTCGCGGAGCTGCGGTTGGTGAGCGAACGGGCGGTGAGCTTGCTTTGTACTTCCGGTTGCAAGAGCTCCATGATCTCCCCGTTGCTGTATTGCTCTGTAGGGCGGATGTCCACCACGAAGCGGCATTTGTCCGGAATCACGTTATGTTGGGTGCCCGCGTTGATCTGGGTGACAGTCAGCTTGACCTCCCCCATGGTGGGTGAGACCTTGCTGAATGTTGTCCCCCGCAACGTAGTGATGTCGTCCAGCGCGATGTATAGTGCATTCACCCCCTCGTTTCTGGCAGCGTGGCCGCTTACTCCCGTAGCCTCCCCGTCGATTACCAGCAGTCCCCTTTCCGCGATAGCCGCCTTCATGCCGGTAGGTTCTCCAACAATGGCCATATCCACCTCGTGGGATAGTTCTCCCCAAAGCCGACGCATGCCATTGGGGCCGGAGTTTTCTTCTTCTGTGGAGAGCGCCAACAGTAGGTTGATAGGAAGTTCTTGTTGATAAAAGTGGAGGAACGTTTGGATCATGGCGACCACGCTTGCACCGGCATCGTTGCTGCCCAGCCCGTTTATCCTCGTGTCCGAGGCAGGTGGCTTAAACGGGTCGAATGTGTACCCCGCGTTGGGGCGCACCGTATCGAGGTGGGAGTTAAGCATCAGCGTCGGCTTCGATGGGTCGCGGTGTGGCTGGCGCATCACGAGATTATTCCCGACCCGCTCCACGTTGACTCCCCTCTGTGCCAGGTAGGTCACTAAGAAGTCACTTCGGGAATGCTCTTCACCGGAGGGGGAAGGAATGGCGACTAACTCTCGTAGTAGTTCCGTCGCTTCGCATGTATAGTCGCGTATATGATTGCTCACTTCTTTGTTGTTTCTTATCGTATTCTCGTGATGGCTTCGGGTAGAAAAATCATTCGATTGCCGTTTTATCGATTCTCCCTTGTTGCATTCCTGTGATGATGGTTGGGTGATTGTGTTTCAGCCACGTATATCGTTGCTTATCTCAATATTGTTCCTTTTCCGTTCAGCAGGTTCTTGGCGTGTAGCACGACCACTTCGGAAACACCACCCTCGATAGCCCGGAAGGCGTTGTCCAGCTTGGGCAACATGCCGCCGGCGATGATTCCCGACTGTTTGTACTCCTCGTATTCCTTTAGGTTTATGGAGGGTATCAAGCTGTTGGGGTCGTTCAGGTCCCTCAGCACCCCCTCTTTCTCGAAACAGTAGTAGAGGGTGGTCTGGTATAGCCTTGAGCAAGCGGTGGCCAACGTGTTGGCGATGGTGTCGGCGTTGGTGTTCAGGAGCGACCCCTTTTTATCGTGCGTGATGGCGCAGAAAATGGGAACGGCACCACCATCCACGAGGCGCGCGATGAACGTGGCGTTCGTCTTGGCCGGGTCGGGATCGCCCACGTACCCGAAATCGATGGGCTCAGGTGAGCGCCGTACCGAGGGGATCGTGTTTCCGTCGGCCCCCGATAGCCCGATCGCGTTGCAGCCCCTTTTTTGCAGGGCAGCGACGATGCGCTTGTTGATCCACCCGGCGTATACCATAGTCACCAGCCTCAACGTATCTTCATCGGTCACCCGGCGCCCGTGAATCATTTTGGTCTCGATACCCAGCTGCTCCGCCATTTTGGAGGCCATCACGCCCCCGCCATGCACCAGTATCTTTTGCCCTTTAAGTTGATGGAAGTCATCCAGGAAGCTTTCCAGGGCATCCGGGTTGTCTACGATGTTCCCCCCGATCTTGACGACCGAGAGCGGTGTTTTATTTTCTGTGGACGATTTTAGCATGATATTATCCTATACTCTATTTAACGCGAAAGCATTATTGAAAAACCAACTGGCAAGTTGCAAAATGAGCGATGGTGGAAACTGAACCGCGGTGAAATATTGAACGACGGTGGGAAAGATGTGCCAGTGAGAAATGGACGTTGGCGGAAAAGGTACGCCGATGGAAAATGCGAAACGGAAAGGAAATTCACGCCTGCGGAAAAATTACGCCAACGAATGAACCATTACCCAAGGTGCGTCAAAATCTCTTTCAGTACCACTTGGGCCGCCACCACCCGGTTCGCCGCTTCCGGGATCACGATGGAGCGGGGGCTCTCGATTACCTCATCGGTCACGATCATGTTGCGTCGTACCGGCAGGCAGTGCATGAAGTAGGCATCGTTGGTCAGGGCCATCTTTCGCGTGTCGACCGTCCACGAGCGGTCGGTCGACAATACCTTGCCGTAGTTGGGATCGCGGTAAGCCGCCCAGTTCTTCGCGTAGATAAAGTGGGCGCCTTGGTAGGCTTTCTCTTTGTCGTACTCCACCGTGGCGTTCCCCACGAACTGTTCGTCCAGCTCGTATCCCTCGGGATGGGTAATCACGAACTCGTAGTTGGTCGCGTTCATCCATTCGGCGAACGAGTTGGGTACCGCCTGGGGCAGCGCGTTGGGATGAGGTGCCCAGGTGAGTACCACTTTGGGCCTATCGCATGATTTATACTCTTCGATGGTGATTAGGTCGGCAAAGCTCTGTAGCGGGTGCCGCGTGGCGGCCTCCATGCTGAAGACCGGCTTGCCGGAGTACTTGATAAACTGGTTCAGGATCACCTCGTTGTAGTCATCTGCTTTGCTCTTGAACTGGGCGAATGAACGCACCCCGATAACGTCGCAATAGGAACCCATGACCGGGATTGCCTCCAGGATATGCTCCGCCTTGTCGCCGTCCATAACGACGCCCCGCTCGGTTTCGAGCTTCCAGGCACCTTGGTTGATGTCAAGCACGATCACGTTCATCCCGAGATTCAGTCCCGCTTTCTGCGTACTGAGCCGGGTACGTAGGCTCGAGTTAAAGAAGATCATCAACAGCGTCTTGTTCTTGCCCAGCTTTTGGTCGGCGTAGGGGTTCTCCTTGACCTGCTTGGCTTTTTGGAGCGCGTTATGTAGGTCGCCCACGTCATGAACCGATGTAAAATGTCTCATATTATGCTGCTCTTTTTTTAAATTCAGTGATGAAATGGTCGATCTCCTCTTTGGTGATCGATAGCGGTGGCAACAACCGCATGGTGTTGTTTTTAGCCCCGCCGGTAAATATATGGCTTTCAAAGAGGAGTTGGTTGCGAAGGTCGGCAAACTTTTCCGGTAACGGGATGCCGAGCATCAAGCCCCTGCCCCGTACCTCGTCAATCCCCTCTATCCCGGACAGTTGCTTCTTGAGGTAGGCACCCATGACCTTGGCGTTGGCGACCAAGTTCTCCTCCTTGATCACGTCGAGGACAGCAATGGCAGCCGCGCAAGCCAGGTGGTTGCCCCCGAAGGTGGTGCCCAACATTCCCTTTTTCGCTTTGAAGGCGGGCGAGATAAGCACCCCCCCGATGGGGAAGCCGTTGCCCATCCCTTTGGCGACGGTGATGATATCTGGTTTTATCCCCGATGGCTGGTGGGCGAAGAAGTCCCCCGTTCGGCCGTAACCGGATTGAATCTCGTCGAGGATGAGCGGTACGCTATGCTCGCGGCAGAGCTGGGATAACCTCCGCAGGAAAGCATCGTCTGGCACGATGATTCCCGCGATACCCTGAATGCCCTCGATGATTACAGCGGCCACATCACCCTTGGCGAGTTCGATCTTCACCGCGGTGGCATCACCGAAAGGCACGAAGGTTACCTCGTGCCCCTGGTTGAAGGGGGCTTGAATGGCCGGGTTGTTCGTGATGGCCACCGCGCCCGAGGTACGGCCGTGAAAAGCCTCCGTGAAGGCTATGACCCGTTTTTGCCCCGTGTGAAACGATGCCAGCTTCAGCGCGTTCTCGTTGGCCTCTGCCCCGGAGTTACAGAGGAATAGCGCATAGTCGGGGTACCCGGACAAGGCTCCCAATTTCTCGGCCAGCTCTACCTGCAGGGGGTTGACGACCGAATTGGAGTAAAAGCCAATTTTTTCTACCTGTTGCTGGATCGCCTCCACGTACCGGGGGTGGGCATGGCCGATGGAGATGACCGCATGTCCACCGTAGAGGTCGAGGTACTCGTTCCCCTCGCTATCCCACACGGTGCAGCCTTCCGCGCGAACCGGCTCTATATTCCACAAGCTGTAAACGTCAAATAGATTCATTAGAAAGCGCTTCCTTTAAGTTGTAATCCAGTGGCCTCGTCCAGGCCGAACATCAGGTTCATATTCTGCACCGCCTGACCCGACGCCCCCTTCAGCAGGTTGTCGATGATGGAGGTGATGTGGATGTAGCCGTTATGGAACCCCACGTGCAGCAACGCCTTGTTGGTGTTCACCACCTCCTTCAAGCTGATGGGCTGGTCGGAGACGAAGACGAAGGGTGAGGGCTCGTAGTACGACTTAAAGAGTTGAATCGCTTCGGCTTCGGACATCGTTCCGTGCCATCTCGTGTAGAGGCTCGCGAAGATGCCGCGGGTGAAGTCGCCCCGCATCGGCACGAAGTTGATTGGAGGGAGGGCGATACTCGTCAGGTTTCCCGGGTTTCCGATGTTCTGCGTTTTTGCCGGGTTCACTGCCTTCATCGTGTTCATTGTGAGACCACTATTCGCAGCGACTTCAGTGCTTTTCGGGTTTGCAATGTTTGCCGGGCTTTCTGCTTTAACCGCGCTCACAAGCGTACGTTGGATTTCCTCCAGGTGCTGGTGCGTGAACGCCTTGTAAACCGAGATATTGCTGTCGCGGTAGCTGAAATGGGTGGTTTCGCCCGGTCGCTTGCCCGCGCCGGTTGACCCGGTGATGGCGTGCACGTGCACCTCGTCGTGCAACAGGTTGTGGCCCGCTAGCGGCAGGAGCGCTAGCAGGATGGAGGTGGCGAAGCAGCCGGGATTGGCCACGTTGTGGCACGACCGTATCTGGTCGCGGTTCAGCTCGCAGAGGCCGAACACGAACTCCCGGTCGCCGAACACCGGCTCGTTCCGGAAGTCGTTACCCAGGTCAATCACCCTACAGGTTGCCGGCAGGTAGTTCTCTTGCAGGAAGGAACGGGATAACCCATGTCCCAGGCAGAGGAAGATTACATCAGGCTGATGGAACCTGTCGGTGAACATCAAGTCAGTCTCGCCCATCAGGTCGCGATGCATCTCAGCGATCGGCATGCCGGCGGAGGTGCTGCTGATGACCGATTCGATCTGCACGTTGGGGTGGCGGAGCAGGATGCGTAGCAGTTCGCCCGCGGTGTACCCGGTTCCACCCACTATGCTTACTTTAATCATTGTCGTGAATGGTGTAATAGATTTTTAACGGGTTGGAGATCACCTTCGTGAATCCCACTACATCTTGCCCGCTGAATGATTTGTTGGACTCGCCATACTCGCCAAAGCGGGGGCTCATCAGGTCGTACTCGCTGGAGCAGGCCAGCACGGCAAAGTGGTAGGGGCGTAGCTCCACCTGCACCTCACCCGTGACAAACTGTTGGGTATCTTCTAAGAAGGTCTCGATGTTCCGCATCACCGGTTCCAGGTAGCGTGCCTCGTGCATCAGCTGTCCGTACCAGTTGGAGAGCTGCTCCTTCCAGTAGAGCTGGTCTTTGGTGAGCACGTGCTTCTCCAGCAGGTGGTGCGCCTTGATGATGATCAAGGGAGCAGGCGCTTCAAAGGCTACCCGTCCCTTGGTGCCGATGATGGTGTCGCCCACGTGCACGTCGCGACCAATGCCATATTGTGAGGCCTTCTCGTGAAGGGTCCTGATCAGTTTCACGGGCGCCATTTTTTGGCCGTTCAGCGAGGTGGGTTCTCCCTGTTCAAAGCCTATCGTGACGCGTTCGCTGCCGTGAGCGGTGACCTGTGACGGGTAGGCCTCTTCGGGTAGCACGCCGGACGATTTTAACGTCTCCACGCCGCCCACGCTGGTTCCCCATAGCCCTTGGTTGATGGAGTACTTCGATTTCTCCCATGAGAAGTCGAACCCCTTCTCTTTCAGGTAGTCGATCTCCTGTTGTCGGGAGAGTGAGAGCGATCGTATGGGTGCCAATATCTTCACATCCGGGACCAACACCTCGAACACCAGGTCGAACCTAACCTGGTCGTTCCCCGCACCGGTACTCCCGTGCGCCACGAAATCGGCCCCCAGCTTCTTCACGTGATCTAATACCGCCATCGCCTGAAAGAAGCGCTCGGAGCTGACCGAAAGGGGGTAGGTGTTGTTTTTTAACACATTGCCGAAGATAAGGTACTTGATCCCTTTCGCGTAGTACTCGTCCACGGCGTTGATGTTGGTGTGCGTCGTTGCACCCAGCTGCTTGGCGCGCGCTTCAAGGGCGTCTGCCTCTTGCTGGGAGAAACCGCCCGTGTTGACGGTCACCGTGTGTACTTCCAATCCTTTCTCATGTATCAGCCAAGGCACGCAGAACGACGTGTCAAGACCGCCGCTAAATGCCAGTGCTACTTTTTGTTTCATCTCTTATGTATTTTTTGGGTTCTTCTTACTTTCACCACGGGCTTGACCACCTTTTTGGCAAAGCTGCTCGCCTCTTTCACGGGCTCAGCCTTTGGGTCGTAAAGCAGCCCCGTGCAGAGACACATCCTGGCGTTGTTGCGCTGCAGGATGTCGTAGTTGCGGCACCCCTGACACCCCTTCCAAAACTCTTCGTCATCGGTCAATTCAGAGAAGGTGACCGGCTTGAAGCCCAACTCGGTGTTCATCTTCATCACGGCCAGGCCTGTTGTGATGCTAAATATTTTGGCTTCGGGAAAGAGCGTACGCGATAGCTCGAAAATTTTTCGTTTAATCCTTCTGGCCAACCCTTGATTGCGGTAATCGGGGTGCACGATTAACCCCGAGTTGGCCACGAAACGCTTGTGGCTAAAGGTTTCGATGTACGCGAATCCTACCAGCTTATCACCATCCAGGGCGATGACAGCCCGGCCATCACGTAATTTGTTGGCCACGTATTCGGAACTCCGCTTCGCGATACCAGTGCCACGTGCTTGAGCCGATTCGTATATCAGGTCACAAACTTCTTGGGCGTACCCCACGTAGTTGTCATTGGCTATATGAATCTTTACGTTCATCTCCTAAAACAAAAAAAATTAGATGGTCTCAAGTAAATCCGTTCGGTAAGAACGGTTAACCATGCATGGGAGCAGGATTTCCTGCAAAAGTAATCAATATATTCATAAGGGGGGCTTTTTTGGGACATTTTCTTTCAAAGGGGGGGTAACCCATCAATTTGCTTGTCATTTCCTTTAAAAAAGTAAAAATGTACTAATATAATTGTCTTTTTGTCTCTTTTCTCCTATATTTGTTTTCTTCGAACTGCATATTGTGCCTCATGCCGCCTTGCGCTTGTTTCTCCTTTCCCTGTAGCTCGTGACTCAAGAAAGTAGACTATGAAAGCTACAAAGTATAGACCTTACATTCTTAGAAATTACAATGACTTGCCTCAACTGAACGCGTTGGCCGACGAAGAACGCGAGGCGATTGAAGTGGTGGGGCAGGTATTGCCCTTTAAGTCGAACAACTACGTGGTGGAGCAGTTAATAGATTGGAATAACGTGCCGGATGATCCTATGTATACCCTCACCTTCCCTCGGAAAGAGATGCTTTCGAAAGCCAATTACCGGGCGGTGAAGAGATTGCTCGATGAAAAAGACGAACTGGGACTTAAAAGGAAGGTGCGTGAAATCAGGATGAGGCTCAATCCCAACCCGGCGGGGCAGAAACGTAACGTGCCGACGGTAAAGGGGATAAAGTTGCACGGGATGCAGCACAAATACCGGGAGACGGTACTCTTCTTCCCTAGCCAGGGGCAGACCTGTCACGCGTACTGCACGTTTTGCTTTCGTTGGCCACAGTTCTCGGGCATGAACGAGTTAAAGTTTGCAATGAAAGAGGCTGACCTGCTGCATAAGTACCTGTTGAAGTACCCTAGTGTTACCGATGTACTTTTCACCGGCGGCGACCCGCTGACCATCAACGCATCAATCTTGGCTACCTATATCGAGCCGTTGTTGTCCAAGGAGTTTGATCACGTGCGAACTATCCGTATTGGAACGAAAACGTTGGCCTATTGGCCCTATCGTTTCTTGACCGATAAGGATGCCGACGAGCTCCTCACGCTCTTTGAAAAGGTGAAGAAAGCGGGGAAGCATTTAGCGTTCCAAGCCCACTTTAATCACCCGGTGGAGTTGCGTACCGATGCCGTGAAAAAGGCCATTGAGCGTATTGAAAATAGTGGTGCACAGATACGTACCCAGTCGCCCCTGTTACGCAAGATTAACAACGACGCGCGCATTTGGGCCGATATGTGGAGGGAACAGGTGAACCTGGGTTTAATCCCCTATTACATGTTCGTGGTGCGGGATACTGGCTCGAGAACCTTTTTCGAGGTACCGTTGGAGAGGGCGTGGAACGTGTTTCGAAGGGCTTACCGGAGCGTGAGTGGGGTGTGTAGAACCGTTAGGGGACCCAGCATGAGTGCCAACCCCGGGAAAATTCAGGTGTTGGGCATCACTGAGGTGAAGGGAGAGAAGGTGTTCGTGTTACGCTTCTTACAGTGCCGAAACCCAAACTTGGTTGACATCCCTTTCTTTGCCAAGTACGATGATAAAGCCACCTGGTTCGATCAGCTGGAACCCGCTTTTGGGAAAACGGAGTTCTTCTTTGAACGGGGCAACCTGATTGGAAAAAACGGGAGGGACGAAGAGGTTAGCTGGGAGTGAAAGTGTGAGGTGAGAGGCTTCACATTAGAAACAGTGACTTATCAACAAAAACAGAACGTTTTGCCCTGTTAACGTGGTGCAAAACGATAAATTCCTTATTTTCGCGATAAAGAAGCGCATTTCGTTGGAACTGACGGCGTGTATTAACAGAATATATTATTATGGGTAGAATCATCGCGTTAGCAAATCAAAAGGGTGGGGTAGGTAAGACCACCACGGCCATCAACTTAGCCGCTTCCCTGGCGGCCTTGGATAAAAAGGTGCTGGTCGTGGATGCCGATCCGCAAGCAAATGCCTCCTCTGGCCTTGGCATCGATATTAGACAATTGAAGAATACCATCTACGAGGGCCTTATCGGGAAATGCACCCCGAGGGAGGCAGTCTACCGTACCCCGTTTGAGGGGATTGACATCATCCCGTCGCACATTAACCTCGTGGGTGCCGAAGTGGAGATGGTACAAATGGATAACCGGGAGAAAAAGCTACGGGATCTCCTTCATCCCGTTACGTCGATGTATGACTACGTGATAATCGACTGTTCACCTTCCCTGGGCATCATCACGGTGAACGCGCTCACGGCAGCCGATTCGGTAATGATCCCGGTGCAGTGCGAGTACTTCGCGCTGGAAGGATTGAGTAAACTCTTGAACACGATCAAGATTATCAAATCGAAATTGAACAAGTCGCTGGAGATTGAAGGGTTCGTCCTCACTATGTACGATTCGCGGTTACGCCTCCATAATCAAATTTACGAGGAGGTGAAGCATCACTTCAAGGAGCTGGTTTTCACCACGGTCATCCAACGGAACATCACGCTGAGTGAATCGCAAAGTTTTGCCCAACCGGCACTAATGTACGATGCCGGATCCAGGGGGGCGATCAATTACATGCAGCTGGCCCGGGAACTTGTCGAGAAATATTCCTAACTTTGTACTCTTTATCGATAGATTATTATGGCGAAAAAGAATGCATTGGGAAGGGGATTGGATGCGTTGATTACCTTTAACGACGGTGAGACGCAAGGTTCTTCTTACATTAACGAGGTGGAACTCGACAAGATTGTTCCTAACCCAGACCAACCGAGGCGGATTTTCAACGAGGAGGCCCTGGAGGAGTTGGCTGCCTCTATCCGATCTATTGGGTTGGTCCAACCGGTTACGCTGCGAAAGTTAGATGATGACTCCTACCAGATTATTGCCGGCGAGAGGCGTTACCGCGCTTCGTTAATGGCAGGTTTGACCTCCATACCCGCGTATATCAAGACGGTGGAGGACGACGATACGATGGAGATGGCCCTGATTGAAAACATTCAACGCGAGGACCTCAACTCCATTGAAATAGCGCTAGCCTACCAAAAGCTGATCGACATGTTTTCCCTCACCCAAGAGCAACTGAGCGAGCGTGTTGGTAAAAAGCGGGCTACTGTCGCCAATTACCTCCGTCTGCTGAAGCTGCCCGCTGAAGTGCAGATGGGCGTGAAAAACAAGAAGATAGAGATGGGTCACGCTCGCGCGCTGGTCGCCTTGAATGATCCCGTCCAGCAACTTGCCCTGTACAATAGGACGTTACAAGAGGGTTTGTCAGTACGCCAGGTGGAAGCGGCTGCAAGGGATATGACTGATGGGCAACAGGCAGAAGAGGAGCGCGGGAAGCCTAATAAGAGGAGGGCGGCTTCAAAACCAAATTTGCCTGGCGAGTTTGAGGCACTTCAACAACACCTCTCCGCCTATTTTCAGACCGATGTCCGGTTCAATTACACCAAGCAGGGGAAGGGCAAGATTACCATCTCGTTTGACTCTCCGGAGGACCTGGAGCGACTCATCGTGATGTTCGACCAAATGAAAAAATAGAGCGCGCATGAAAAGGGGTGTCGGGATACTTGCCGGGCTGTTGTTGTTCTTCTTCACGTTTTCTTATGCGACCAATAGGGATGTTGTACCATCGGAGGGTATCACCTCATCCGGCTTTGTAACTTTATCCGACACCGCTGCACCGCCCGATTCCGTTGCGTCACCGATTTTCGTTACGCCATCGGACACCATTGCGCCGGTTTCCGGTACCTTGTCGGGCAATCGAGGGCTGACACTTGAAGTGCCCGATTCGCTGTTTTATTCCTCTTCTTTTTTCGCACCTTCATACCGCTTTAAACCCTCTTCCCGGAAGGCGGTCATCTACTCGGCACTTTTCCCCGGCTTGGGACAGATATATAATCGGAAATATTGGAAGTTGCCCATCGTGTACGGTGGATTCGTGGGGTTCACTTACGCCATCACGTGGAATAATGGATACTACCGCGACTACTTGCAAGCCTACCAGGATATCGTGGATGACAATCCCGAGACGAACCGTTGGCATTTGATGCTGCCTTATGGTATGAAACCCGAGAGTGTAGACCCTAAATGGTTCACTGACGTGTTGCAAAAACGGAAGGATTACTACCGCTACTATCGTGATTTTAGCATTATCGGAACCGTTGCCTGGTACGTGTTGGCTATCGTGGACGCGTACGTGGATTCACAGCTGTTTGATTTTAATATGAGTCCGGACCTGTCAATGCGGGTGGAGCCTGCTATATTACGAGACGATTACTTGGCTTTTTCGAGAAACTCCTACGGCTTGCAATGGAGCTTTCGGTTTTAATGAGTAGACCTCTCCTTATGAATAAATTTGTTATACCGGCTACTATTTTTCTTGTCATGACCTTACCCCTGTTCCCGCGAGGAGATCTTGGTCATCGGGACTCCGATCAATGGCGTTCGGAAAGCCCCCTTGAAGAGAATCCGGCTCAAGTGAAACCGGACAGGCCCCAAATGGTAGTCGAGGACAGTGCCATTATCTACCCAGAGAGCATGCAGGAGGAGTTGAGTGAACTGCTGCGCGCATGGCAACTGGATATGTCGAAGGTGGATACAACGTGCGAAAGGGGTGAGAACGTGGTGTTTCACGATTCTGTCTATATGAACCGCCTCTACAATATCCCCACCGAGATGGAGCTATCCTATAACCAGGTGGTACGTTCCTACATTGATATGTACACTGTACGTCGGCGAGATCAGGTGAGCTACATGCTGGCATTGGGGCAGTACTATTACCCCATGTTCGAGGCAGCCCTGGATCGGCATGGTCTTCCCTTGGAGTTGAAGTACCTCCCGGTGATTGAATCGGCGCTTAATCCCTTGGCCGTTTCTAGGGCTGGCGCTACCGGGTTGTGGCAGTTCATGCTACGCACCGCTAAAGGGTACGATCTGGAGATCAATAGCCTTGTGGATGAACGGCGCGACCCCTATAAGTCCACCGAGGCGGCGGTGTTATACTTGAAAGACCTCTATACTATTTACGGCGATTGGAACCTCGTGATCGCCGCGTACAATTGTGGTCCGGGCAACGTGAACAAGGCGATTGCCCGCAGCGGGGGGAGTCGCGATTACTGGGGCATTTACCACCGGTTGCCACGCGAGACCAGGGGATATGTTCCCGCCTTTATCGCGGCCAACTACGTGATGAACCACCATGCCGACCATAACATATGCCCGGTTCATTTTCCCGAAGCCCCTTTGACCGCGCTCGATACGGTTCATGTGACCAAGGAGATTCACCTGGAGCAAATCGCGGGGGTATTGGGTGTCTCGATAGACGTGTTGCGCCGCTTGAACCCTCAATTCAAGAAGGATATCATACCGGGGCACTATAAACCGTACGCGCTAGTCTTGCCCTCTGAAATCATGTATGCCTTTATCGATCAAACCGACTCTATCATGAATTACGATCGGAACCGCTTTTTCACCCACCGGACCCTCACCTTAGATGGGGCGGGTATGGCGGGTGCTACGGAAGATATTATCCATCGCGTGAGAAGCGGGGAAACCCTCTCCAGTATAGCACGGCGGAATGGTACCACGATCGCCGCGCTCAAGTCGATGAACAACTTGAGGTCCGACAGGCTGCGTATTGGCCAAGAGTTGATCGTGGGACAACGGGTGTTGGAGGTGCAGACTGCCCAGGTGACTCCCGAGGGGAAGACGACCACGGTGAACACCTACTACCGTGTTAAAAAGGGCGATACCTTGGGCGCTATCGCAAGGCGGAACAACGTGTTGGTATCGCAACTGAAGTCGTGGAACAAGCTTCGCTCCACACGTATCGGGATAGGCGATCGACTTATCGTGAAACAGGAAGAGGTGGTCGTGCAAGAGGATGAAGTGGCAGTTGAAGAGGAAAACACGGATAACAAGGGGAGTATCCTTGCAAATTACCTGGAAGAGCAGATTCGCCGGGCCGAAGAGAGTGTTTCTCTCGACCTTGAATCGGAAGAGATGTAGGGCCTAACAAATCTGGGGAGGCCCGAAACAGGTAAAAATGCCGCAAATCGTAGGGCGTGAGTCGATTAATTTATCAACACCTTCTTCGTGGTTTCAACGTCGTCCACTGTCCGTACCTTGACGATATAGACCCCTTTAGGGAGGTGCGATGCCGGGTAGGAAGCCCGGTTGATACTGACGTCGGCGCTCTCTCGGTGAACCTTAATTCCTGACGTGTGAAAAATCTCCCATTCCAGCAGGTCGTTGTTCGACTCGATGAAAATACGTTGCACCTCCCTGGAGTAGTAGGCCCGAAGTTCGCCATCTAGCTTGAAAGGCTCTACAACCACGCTCCCCTCCCCAACAAGGTATGGTGCGATCAAGAGCGAGGTGTTGATCGGGTTCTCGATATTTTCGGACGAGCGTACCCAACCGGTTCCGTTCTTCATCCAGGCGGTGGACACTTTTTCTGAGCCAATCTTCCGAGGCTCGGCATTATAGACCGAGAATCCCCCGGGCTGCCCTTTCGTGTCGCGGTACGCGATGTAAAAGGATTTTGTTACCAGGATGGGAGAGGAGAACTCCACGTAGTTTTCCACGCTGTGGGACATATCCCTATTGGCCATGTTAAAGCCATATCCGGACGAGTAATACTGGTAACTGCAGTTGTAGGGGAGTTCGTAAAGGAGTCGTTCCGGTCCGTTTTCTCCCGTGTAAACCCGTATTCTAATATCCAGGTCTTGGAATGTGCTGGTGGATGGTGAGGCGATAAACAGACCTTGAAGGGATTGTTGTCCCTTTGCCTGAAACTCTTCGGCAAACTCCGTGTAGCCGTAGGTGTTGTTGGTGGCGAACATGGGAACCGACTCGAAGTAGCTCGCCACGGCCGTTTCATCCACGCCGAAATTTTGGCTTCGGGTATAGGGTTCCTCCTTATAGGGGTTGAGACCGTCAAACTGCGTTACACCCAAACCTTCAGGGTCGAGGTAGTGGCTAATTCGCTTCGGGTTGTTTAGGGAGCTGTCCACTTCCCAAAACTTGTGGAGCGATGCGTAAATATCGGGCCCCTTGGGTGAGCCACACATGGAAGACCCACCAGTGAGCGTTCCTATCAACCTCTTCTCCCGATCCAGCAGGGGCGAGCCGGACGAACCGGCTTCAGTAGCAGCGACATCCCACGCCTTCACGATCCAGAAAGAGTTGGGTTCCATGTTGTACTTAGGCTCATCGAATGAGCCAACGCTCAAGGCATCCTCCTCAATGACCACTTTCTTTACCCCACCATTAGGGTGATGAAGGCCATGGAAAGGAGCCGACTGGCTGCTTCCGGCATTCACGTTGGCATTCCAGCCCAGGTAATAGGGCTGGTATTCAACGGGGGGCATCTGTTTGAACCTCAGAAGGGAAATGTCATGGCGTTCGCTAATCAACACCGAATCGGCTGAGGCCATCGTCATCTGCAGCGGGCCACGGATATCGGTGTCGCAAAGAGGAGATTGATAATTGAAAAAAGCAACGATATTTCCCGCGACCAGGTTGTACTTCCTGTTCGCGAGGAAGCGTGGATTATAATCATTATTGAGACAATGGGTAGCGGTCAACAGGTATGGGGTGCCATCCTCGGAGGTGTTATTAATTAATGAACCGGTGCAATAGATGGTGCCGTTGATGATGAGCGCTACCACTCCACTACCCGGCTGGATGTTTTCGGGGTAACAAATGATATTGGGGTGGCACGACTGTTGCGGGTCCCTTGGCTCTTTGGCCCGGAAGAGGCCAAGGAAGTCGTGGTTTACGTCGCCAATCTCCACCTCGCCTTTATCCGTGGTGTGCAAGGGTACCTGGTACTCCACGATTAACTCTTCCCCCCCGATGGGTTGTACCGGGAGTAGGTTTAAATCGCTGTTGTTCTCGTGGGTGTAGGCACCCAGTACCTCCGTTTGACGGGTGTTGTAGACAAACAGCCTGGCTCCTTCCGGTAGTCGAAATTTGGAGAAAAGCAGGTTGATCGAGTAAGCGCCTCTTGAGCGAATACCCACGCGCCACACCCTCATGTCCGCGTACGTGAAGGTGGTTCCCGAGTTGTCCGGGCGAAGGTGTACGTCGAACTTGTGCGCGAATTCAAGGCTTTTCAGCCTGGCTCGATCCTCCTGAGCGCGACGCAAGGCCGCCTCTTGGTCAAACGAGGGCATTTCTACGAAAAGGCCCGCGGTGGGATCGACTGACCGTGCGCTAATCCCCGCGGACAGTGGCAGGGGACGTCCGCCATGGCTTATCTGCGCTGATACAGGTGTGTTAAACAGGGTGAGGGAGAGAGCAAGAGCGAAAAGTAGCAGTAGTTCACTTTTAGAGCCGACCAAGTTGCGGGTAAAGATCACCAGTCGCCGTCTCTTTATTAGAACCTTGCCTTCTCTTGAAAACCTATCTGAATAATATGTGCGTGCCATGTATAAAATAATTCAAAGTAAGGGGGTTATTCTCCTCCAAATTCCATCAAGTATGCTTTGATGAACGCGTCAAGATCACCATCCATTACCCCCGACACGTCGGATGTTTGGTGGTTGGTGCGGTGATCCTTTACCCGTCGGTCGTCAAACACGTAGCTGCGGATTTGCGAACCCCATTCGATCTTCTTTTTCCCCGCCTCGATCGCGGCTTGGGCTACCCTTCGTCTCTCGAGCTCTTTTTCGTATAGTTGTGAGCGGAGCAACCGAAGCGCGTTCTCCCTGTTGCCCATTTGTGAGCGGCTCTCGGTGTTTTCAATCACGATCTCCTCCTCTTGTCCCGTGTCGGGATCGGTGTAGAGGTAGCGCAACCTTACGCCTGTCTCCACCTTGTTCACGTTTTGTCCCCCGGCTCCCGAGGAGCGAAACGTCTCCCAGCTCAAGTTTGCAGGGTTGACCTCCACCTCGATCGAGTCGTCGACCAACGGTACCACGAAGACGGAGGCGAATGATGTCATTCGTTTACCTTGCGCGTTGAAGGGGGAGACCCGCACGAGGCGGTGTACCCCGTTCTCGCTTTTCAAGAACCCGTAGGCCAGATCGCCCTCTACTTGAAGGGTCGCCGTCTTGATGCCGGCATCATCGCCGTCCTGCCAGTTGGTGATCGTTGTCTTGTAACTTTTCCCTTCGCACCAACGCTGGTACATCCGGAAAAGCATTGAGGCCCAATCCTGGCTTTCGGTGCCACCTGCGCCGGCGTTCACCTTGAGCACGGCACCCAGTTTATCCTCCTCTTTGCGGAGCATGTTTTTTAGTTCGAGTTCCTCGATGAGGTTGAGAGCATGGAGGTAGTTGTTATCCAGTTCCTCTTCCGACACAACCCCTTCTTTGGCAAAGTCGAAAGCCAGTTGTACTTCTTCGGCGGCTGCCTTGACCTCTTGATAAGCGTTCAACCAAAACTTCAACTCCCTCACTACCTTCATTTGCTTTTCGGCCGACTTACTGTCGTTCCAAAAATCGGGTGCATGGGTGCGTAGCTCCTCCTCTTCCAGTTGGATGGTTTTGGCATCGATGTCAAAGATACCCCCTCAGCGCCTGCTCGCGCTCCAACACATCTTTTAGTTGGTCTGCTGTGATCATGATGAAATCAATTTTTGCCTATACAAGGGGCAAAAGTAATCAATTTACCCGAAAAAATAGTATATTGGGCACCGGAATTACAGTTTGGGCGTGAACCTATTTTCAGTTGGAATGTTTCTATCTGAGTCTAATTTGATAAGCAAATGCAAATGAAATCAATCCGTAACATTGTATTCGACTTCGGGGGAGTATTGATCGATTGGAACCCCATCTACCTTTATAGGAAAGTATTCGATAACGAGTGCGATATGTACCATTTCCTGGAGCACATCTGTAACTCCGATTGGAATGTCCAGCAAGATGCCGGCCGCCCGTTGGTAGAGGCCACCCGCTTGTTGCAGGCAGAGTATCCCCGCTATCACGATGAGATTGCCCTGTTCTATGGGCGATGGGAGGAGATGCTGGGGGGCATCATTGATGAAAACGTGAAACTGATAAAGCCGCTTAAGACCAAGTACAAGGTCTACGGGCTCACCAACTGGTCGGCTGAAACCCTGCCCATCGCGATGGAGCGGTATGACTTCTTTGACGATTTGGATGGGATCGTGGTATCGGGGCAAGAGAAGATTATCAAACCGGATCCCCGGCTGTATAAAATCCTGCTGGAGCGGTACCAGTTGAAAGCTGGAGAATCGCTTTTCATCGACGATAACGCGGCTAATATCGAGACGGCTCGCCAGCTGGGCTTTCACACGATGCATTTCACCGGCAAGGTGAAGCTGGAAGATTGGCTCAGGGAAAACGGGTTTTTGCCCCCGATTTTTGCCCCGGAATCGCACGAAATATAAAAAAATAGGTTACCTTCGCGGGCGTCTTTATATTTGTACATTCGATTAAAGTAATGTGGAAAGATTTGAACTGCTTGCAACCACAGAAAAAAATGCTAAAACGCGCTGCTTGCATCCCCTTTTCCTTTGAATCGACTCCCCGTTATTTTGATTGAAAAAACCGTTTTAAATGAACTACTTATTTACTTCCGAGTCGGTGTCGGAGGGACATCCCGATAAAGTGGCAGATCAGATATCCGACACCCTACTAGACGAGTTCTTAGCCTATGATCCCGCCTCGAAAGTGGCGATCGAAACATTGGTTACTACCGGGCAGGTAGTGATTGCCGGTGAGGTGAAATCGAAGGCCTACGTCGATGTGGCCGAAGTGGCTCGCGGGGTGATTGCCAAAATTGGCTATACCAAAAGCGAGTACCAGTTTGAAGCCCGTTCATGTGGTGTCTTCACGAGCATCCATGAACAGTCGGACGACATTAACCGTGGAGTCGACCAGAAAGGAGACCCCATGGAGCAGGGCGCGGGCGACCAAGGGATGATGTTTGGCTACGCCACCAACGAGACGGAGAATTACATGCCTCTGCCGCTCGATCTGAGCCATGCCTTGCTGGTGGAACTGGCCAATATCCGCAAGAACGAACCGGAATTGATGCCTTACCTGCGTCCGGATGCCAAGTCGCAGGTTACGGTGGAGTACGCTTCTGACGGCACCCCGCTTCGTATTGATACCATTGTCGTCTCCACGCAGCACGACGAGTTTGAACAGCCCCTGAACGATACACCGGAGGCCGCGTTGGAAGCCGATGAGCGGATGCACGCACGTATCGAGTCGGACATACGCACCATCCTCATCCCCCGGGTGCGGGAGCAATATAAACGCCGGGATGACATCCACAAACTTTTTGATGACGGTATCCGCTACTTCGTGAACCCGACGGGTAAGTTCGTGATCGGTGGGCCGCATGGGGATACGGGACTGACCGGCCGCAAGATTATCGTGGATACCTACGGGGGAAAAGCACCCCACGGGGGCGGTGCTTTCTCGGGGAAAGATCCCTCTAAGGTGGATCGTTCCGCTGCCTACGCGGCACGACATATCGCTAAAAACATGGTGGCAGCGGGGATTGCCCCCGAGGTGTTGATCCAGGTGGCATACGCCATCGGGGTGGCTCAACCGATGAGCATTTATGTCAATACCTTCGGGAAAAGCAAGGTGAATGTCTCCGATGCAGAGATCGCGGAGAAGATTGGTGAACTGTTCGATATGCGTCCCAAAGCCATCGAGGAGCGATTGAAACTGCGCAACCCCATTTACGCCGAAACTGCATCTTACGGTCATATGGGGCGTGAACCACGCGTGGTGCAGAAGGTGTTCTCGTCGCGTTACAAGTCACGACCGGTGGTGTGCGATGTGGAGCTCTTCACGTGGGAGAAGCTTGATTACGTGGATGCGTTAAGGGAGGCGTTTGCTCTATGAGAGGGAGAGGGTTGACGGTGGTCGTTTACTGTGCCTCTAGCAGGGAGGTAGGCGAGGTGTACTTGGACGCCGCTAAACGATTGGGACAACTCTTCGCCGAGGACGGTGTTACCTGCGTGAACGGGGCGGGTAACCAAGGGCTGATGGGTGCCTTGAACGACTCCATCCTCTATCACGGGGGAACGGCGAAGGGAATCATTCCACGGTTCATGGCCGATGCCGGCTGGTGCCACGAGCGGCTCAGTGAAACGATCATTACCGAGACCATTCATGAGCGTAAAGAGTGCATGGCGAACCTATCGGAAGCGGCCATCGCGCTCCCAGGTGGGTTGGGAACACTCGAAGAGTTGGCCGAGATTCTCACGTGGAAGCAATTAGGGCTATATACGCACCCCGTCATTATCCTGAACGTGAACGGGTATTACAATAAGCTGTTGCAGTTTTTCGACCAGATGATCGCTGAAAAATTCATGAACGGTGGCTTCCGCACGATGTGGGAGGTGGTGACTACGCCGGAGGAGGCGATGGGGCTTTTGCAAAATCCCTCCGAGTGGAGTGGCAATGTCTCTAAGTATGGCGATTAGCTCGTGACATACCCGTTAGGCTGTTATGAAGTCGAAATAACCCGGCGATGGAAGATGAGTTAACGAAAAAGAGTAGTACCTTCGCGTAAAACGTACGAAGGCCGTGTTTCATCCCCTTTCCGATACAATACCAGACTCGCTTTCCCTTTACCTGAGGGCAGCCGAACCGATGGTGCATCCCGATTTGCTAAAAGTTGACCTGGGACGCTTTGACTATTTGCCGTTAGAGGATGATGGTCTTTTCTTCGCGATTGATTCCACCTTTTTGTCGGGAATGCAGAACACGCTACCAGGTAGGGTAGGGTTACCATTGCCCGTTTCGGATTGGATGACGAGTGCCCTTTTTCTTGTTTTTTTGCTCTGCTTCCTTTTTTCTTCCCTGGTGGTTCGTGATTCCCGGGGCACGTTTTTCATCGACTTGAAGAATAGACTCTCCTTGCGCAGGGACATCATGCCTGGGCACAAGAAACAGGTGACCACTGCCGAGGTGTGGGGAGGGTTCTTCATGACTGTTCAAGTCATCCTGCTCGGTGCCATCGTCCTATTTGGTTACCTCCTTTCCCGTATCCCTATCTCACTGGGTCCAACCGCTTTCCTACTCGGATTTGGCATTATATTTCTGGGACTTAGCCTCTTCGCGGGGCTTAAGTTTTTGATGTATAGGGCTATTTCCTCTTTCTTTCTTACCGTGGATTTGCTGCGATGGAGGGGGTATTATTACAGTCACTTGCAACTGTTGGGGCTAACCTTTTTTTTGCCCGCGCTGGTTTTCATTTTTCTACCCGAGCATAGTCATGCGATGCTCTATATATTGCTGTTGCTATTCTTAATGAACCGGGGTGCAGCTGCCCTTGGTCTCTTAAATATTTTTGTTAAGAATAAAGTCGGGCCAATCTATTTTATTTTGTATCTTTGCGGCACTGAAATTGCTCCTTACATGCTATTATACAAAGGGGCGTGCTCTATTGTAAATTTTGCAGGAAACTACTTGGTATGAAGGTCCGTAAAATCAACAAGGTTCTTATCTCTCAACCTAAACCTACAAGCGAACGCTCTCCCTATTACGATATCGGGGAAAAGTACAACGTGGATATTCATTTCTATCCTTTTATACGGGTCGATCGGGTCTCGTTGAAAGAGTTCCGGCAGCAGCGAATCAATATACTGGATCACACGGCCATTATTTTCACGGCCCGCACCGCGGTGGATAAGTTCTTCTCCATTTGCGAAGAGATGAAGATCATGGTTCCCGAGACGATGAAGTACTTTTGCATATCGGAAACGGTTGCACTCTACTTGCAGAAGTATATCGTTTATAGAAAACGGAAGATATTCTTCAGTCCAACGGGTAGAATTGAGGGACTAAGCAACGCTTTCACGAAGCACTCGAAAGAGAAGTTTCTCCTGCCCGTACCGGAAGAGCATAGTGATGAGGTGATTAACTTCTTGGTTGAAAAGAAGATAGGGTATACCAAGTCGGTAATGTACCGGACCGTGAGCAATGATTTCCCGGAGGATGAGACGTTGGATTACGATATGATTATTTTCTTTAGCCCCTTGGGAATTCAATCTTTGCGTACCAAGTTCCCTAACTACGTGCAGGGTGATGCGGCCATCGGCTGTTTCGGCCCATCCACGGCCAAGGCGGTAGAAGAGGCTGGCCTGAGACTCGACTGCGAGGCCCCACGGCCAGATTGTCCCTCTATGACGGCTGCTCTAGAGGTCTTTATACAGGAGAACCATAAGTTTCATTCGCGGTAAGCGAACCGCTTTATGAACGACGAAAAGCGCTTTACATTTACAAAGGAGGAGCGGGTTACTGGAAAACGAAGGATTGAAACGCTTTTTGCACAAGGCAACTCCTTTATGGCTTACCCTTTTCGGGTGCTCTACCTGGAGCGGGCAAGGGGTTCGTTGGCGATAGCCTCGATAATGATTTCGGTTCCCAAAAAAAGGGTTCGATCCGCGGTAAAGCGCAATCGCGTGAAACGGCTCACACGAGAGGCTTACCGACTGAACAAGCAACTTATGAGCCAGATAGCGTTTAGTGAGGACAAGGGTATTGATATTGCTTTTATTTACGTGAAAGAGGGAATAGCCGACTACATGACCGTGGAGAAAGGGATGCGAAAGGCGTTGAGTACCCTGATTGTTCAACTGGATAACGGTAAAGTGGTATGTTGAAATGGGTTGGAAAAGCCATCACGTGGGTCTTGTTGATTCCCGTCTACTTTTACAGGGCAGCTATCTCCCCCCTGTTGCCGCCCAGTTGTCGCTACACGCCATCTTGTTCCCGCTACACCATCGAGGCGTTGAAAAAGCATGGCCCGCTCAAAGGTACTTACTTGGCTGCCAGGCGTATCTTGAGCTGCCACCCTTGGGGAGGAAAAGGGTACGATCCTGTTCCCGAGCCTAAGGTTAAGCTCAAAACGGATAAGGATTAGCCAAGCAATAATTGAGAGATGAGACTCAAAATATGAGATAATAAAAGTATGGAGTTCTACGACGTACACACCCACCAAATTTTACTCGAAGAGAATGATGACCCCTATCATTCGTGTATCTTCGACGTATATCCCCTTGAATTTGAGGTAGCCAAAGATTCGCACCGGCGTCACGCCTTCTCGTGCGGCATTCACCCGTGGTATTCCGAGGGAAGCGAAACGCAAATGACCTACCTGACGGAAATTGCCCCTAATCCTCGGATAGTGGCTATTGGGGAGACGGGTATTGATCGACTGAAAGGACCTTCGTTTGACGTGCAAATCCCGCTCTTTAAACAACATATCGAGCTCGCTGAGAAGCTTGGCAAGCCGCTGATCATTCATTGCGTGAAAGCTTGGGAAGAGCTTATTCATGTATACCGCGAGCTGAAACCAACGCAACCCAGCATTATCCATGGGTACCGGGGGAGACCCGAGCTTACCAAGCGGCTTATCAACGAGGGATTCCTCTTCTCGATAGGTGATCACCTGAACGTCGACTCACTGCCACTCATCCCTATGGATCGGATATTTTGCGAGACGGATGAGGGGGATATGTCGATACGCGATGTCTATCTACAAGCCTCACAGGTCTTGAACATGGAGCTGGAGGAGTTCGCGGAGGCCGTAACGGCAAACGTGCGCAGGGTCTTTCCTGACCTCCAACCCCCGAAGCCTTACTTCACGGATGATGAGGAGTTGGAGGAATAGTCCCGGCCAAACGCCGATCGTGGAGATGTCAAGAATCGTTGAGATGTCAAGGATCGTGGGGATGTTAAGAATCGTTGAGATGTCAAGAACTCGGGTGAAACCGGGTTAGAAGAACAACCTATTTTTTTCTCCCGAAATCGGCGGGAATCTCTCCCCACCTTTCCGTGTCCCACTTGAGGATGGCGTTGTGGTAGCTGTTCTCGTGAAGCCACTTCTCGGCACGACCTATCAACTCGAAAAGAGCTTTGTTTCGCCCTGTGACTTCCAATTTGGTATTGCACTTTTTCTTCTTGATCCACTTGATCGCGTTCACGCTGTCACTGTAGATGGGGAGATTGCTTCCTTTCTGCTTTAACAGGGCCAGCGCGTGCACGATGGCCAGAAACTCGCCGATGTTGTTGGTGCCCTCCTCCAGGGGACCATAATGGAAGAGCTCTCTGCCATCGCCGACGTAGACACCTCGGTACTCCATGGGGCCGGGGTTGCCGCTACAGGCGGCGTCCACGGCAATGCTCTCCGAGATAATGGAACCGCTTGGGTACACCTCTTGCACCACATGTTTTCGTTTGCTGCTAGGTGTTGCCCCGTTGCCTTGTCCACCGATGTACTTCCAGGGATTCTCTTTGTAGGCTGCTTCTGCCTCTGCCAACGTGGTGAACGATTTATACAGGGCGTTTGGGTAGTGCTGAACCTGGGGCTTGCATTCTGCCCACGAAAGGTAAACGCCAGGCTGAGCGCCTTTCCAAACGACGTAGAAGCGTTGCTTTTTTCCCATTTCTTACTTTTGTTACCGCTTTTCAACTACCCAAGATTTTCATGAAACCTTGCTCCTATTACAGGCTGAGTGCCTTTACTGCAACATTCGGTCACCAGTGATTGGAAACCTCGACCCCATCACAGGGTCTCTAACAAGTAGGGGGTGATCTCCTTTTCCAACTCTTGATCCAAGGGTTCCTCTATCGAGACGATGCTGTCCACGACAAACTTGGTGTATCCTCGCCATGGGAGGGCGCCAAAATACTCTTTGTAATGCAACTGCACGTGTCTGCCGCCCAGCAGCATCAACTCTTTCGCGAGTTCCTCGTCCACCACCGAGAAGTCAAACTGGTTGGACTGTAACCCTCCCGGCTTGTCGGCGCGGAATCCCGATTGAATCAACTTTCCCTCGTAGGTTTTAAATATTACCCCCTTGTATACCAGGTAGTTGAGTTCGCCAGATTTTACCCCCGTGCCAAACACGTAGTAGTAGCGAATATATACGAAAGCGGCCAGCGACAGCAGGAGAATGAAGAGGAACCACCGGAGTACCTTCTTGCTTTTTCTTTGCCTCGGTTTTATATCATCCATAATGTGAATAGTGTTAATAAAGATGTAGTCCAAAACGTGCAGGTTGACTGAATGCATAATCGCTTAAGCAACCTGTTCGTGCAATTGAATAGCCTCCAGCGAGCCCCCAGCGGGTGTAAAGATACACTATTTTTCGACTTTTTAGGGAATAGGCGGGCGAAAAAGCGGGTAAAGTCGCCCTTTTAAGCTATATTTGTCATCAAATAAAACCGATCATATGAAGAGATATATTTTATTGTCCGTGTTGGCCTTGGGAGCGTTCGTCCTGACCGCTCAAAACGGCTATCAGTTCAGCGTGATCAAGGAGAACCCGATTACGCCCGTGAAAAATCAATCCAGCAGCGGTACCTGCTGGAGCTTTGCCGGTGTCGGCCTGTTTGAATCTGAACTTATCCGGATGGGAAAAGGGGAGTTCGACCTCTCGGAGATGTATATCGTGCGGCGAAATTATGAAGATAAAGCCATCAAGTACGCCCGACTTCACGGCCACCTGAATTTTGCCGCGGGTGGCTCTTTTGCTGACGTGGTGGAGACCTTGGACGATTTCGGTATTCTGCCGGAGGAGGCGTACCGGGGGTTGAATTACGGCTCCGAAACGCATAACCACGGCGAATTGGACAAAGTGCTCAAGGGGTACATGGATGGCATCATCGGTGCCCGGAACGTTACCCCCGTTTGGTTCGAGGGTTTCTCCTCCATACTGGATACCTACTTGGGAGAGGTACCCGAAACGTTCGTTTACGAGGGCAAGGAGTACGATGCCCACTCGTTTCGGGATTGGCTGGGGTTGAAGCAAGAGGATTACATCTCGCTCACCTCCTACACGCACCACCCGTTTTACACCGCGTTTCCCGTGGAAGTGCCGGATAATTGGCGCTGGGCACTCTCCTACAACCTGCCTATCGATGAGCTGATGGAGGTGATGGAGCATGCCATCGAGGAGGGGTACACCATCGCGTGGGCTTCCGACGTGAGCGAAGCCGGGTTTTCGCGGTCCGGTATCGCGATCGTACCCGATGAGAATGCACCCGAGAACGCCGGCTCCGATCAGGAGAGGTGGCTGGGGCAATCTGTACGTGCGAGGGATGCCGACCTGAAAGCGCGGGTTGGGGTCGAGCTACTGGCAGAAAAGAACATCACGCAAGAGATGCGGCAGGTGGCCTATGATCGGTATGAAACGACCGACGACCACGGCATGCAGATATATGGTATCGCGCAAGACCAAAAAGGGAATCCCTTTTTCATGGTGAAGAACTCGTGGGGTGAGACCGGGCCCTATAAGGGGTTGTGGTACGCCTCGTTTCCCTTCGTGAAGTACAAGACCATGAGCATCGTGCTCAATAAAAAGGCGTTGCCCGCTTCCATAGCCAAGAAAATTGGATTATAAGCATTAGGCCTTAGTGTCATATAAGGTGTAAAAGTTATCAAGGAAATAGCTAAGTTATGAAGATATCGGAACTGCACGCTATTTTTCTTCGCCACCCCGTGGTCACAACCGACTCGAGGATGTGTCCCAAGAATTCCATCTTTTTCGCGCTAAAAGGTGAGCGTTTTAACGGTAACCTCTTCGCAAGTGAGGCACTGAAGGCGGGTTGCGCGTACGCCGTGGTGGACGAGACCGTGGATGGGATGGAGGATGAACGGATCATTCGTGTGGATAACGTCTTGACCACCCTGCAAAACCTGGCTACCTACCACCGGGAAAAGTTAAAAATCCCCATCATCGCCATTACAGGAACCAACGGCAAGACCACTACTAAGGAGTTGATAGCTATCGGTCTTTCGAGGGAGTTCAAGGTGGCCTACACCCAAGGGAACTTTAACAACCACATTGGGGTGCCGCTTACCTTGCTCACGATGAACAAAACACATGAGATTGGGGTAATCGAGATGGGGGCGAACCACCTGGGTGAGATCAAGGAGCTATGTGAGATTGCCAAGCCTAACTACGGCTTGATTACCAACGTGGGGAAGGCGCATCTGGAAGGGTTTGGATCGTTTGAAAACGTGATTCGCGCCAAGTGCGAACTGTATGAATACATTCGTGAAAGTAAGGGAAAGGTCTTCGTCAACAAAGACAACCCCTACCTGGTCGATCATTCGGAGGGAATGGACCGCATCTTGTACGGGAAGAACGACCCCACGCTGTTTGCTTCAGGAAACCTGGTGGATGCGACGCCTTTCATGGAGTTCGACTGGAACTTTTTTGACCGCTCCTTCCGGGTGAAGACCCGGCTTGTAGGTGAATACAACTTCGATAACGCGATTTCGGCCGTGGCTGTATGCAAGTTTTTCGGCATCAACGCCGACCGAATCAGTGCCGCGCTTGAGGAGTACGAGCCGGTGAACCACCGCTCCCAGTTTAAACGAACCGCGAGGAACGACCTCATCATTGATACGTACAACGCGAACCCTACCAGCATGAAGGCATCGCTGGAGTTCTTCGCTACCGTTTCCACCTCCATGCCGAAGATGGTGGTGATTGGTGAGATGAAGGAGCTGGGGGAGACGACGATGGAGGAGCACCAGCGCTTGCTCGATTTCCTCGCGGCACAGCCGATAGGTAAAGTGATTTTAGTGGGGGAGTTGTTTCGAAAATTTCCTTTAATCAAGCCCTACTACGAGGTGTACGATAAGGTGGAGGAGCTAATTGAAAGGCTTCAGAAAGAGCCGATAACCCGTCACTACATCCTGTTGAAGGGATCCCACTCGGTGAGCCTGGAGAAGGCGATAGACTACCTGTAAGTCGGTTTTCACGAATCGTTTGTGCAACCTGAAATATGCGTATAGATATTGTATCCGTTTTTCCCGAAATTATCGAAGGCGCCATTCAAAATTCCATTATGAAGCGGGTGCGGGAAAAGGGACTGGTGGAGTTTCACCTGCATAACCTGCGGGATTACAGCCTCGATAAGCACAGGCGGGTAGATGACTATCCCTTTGGAGGTGAGGCGGGAATGGTGATGCAGATAGAGCCTATTGACAGGATCATCAGCCACCTGAAATCGCAAAGGGAGTATGATGAGGTGATTTTCACCTCGCCTGATGGCGAGACGTTCACCCAAAGTACGGCGAACGAGCTATCGCTTATGAAAAACCTGATTATCTTGTGTGGCCATTACAAGGGGGTGGACTACCGGGTGCGGGAGCATCTCGTGACGAGGGAGCTCTCTATTGGTGACTTTGTCCTTACCGGTGGTGAGCTGGTGGCCGCCATGATTGCTGACGCAGTCGTGAGGGTTATTCCCGGGGCTATCGGTGACGAGCAATCGGCCCTCTCCGATTCGTTTCAGGATGGGTTGTTGGCCCCGCCCGTATATACCCGCCCGGCGGAGTACAAAGGGTGGAAGGTGCCCGAGGTGTTGTTGTCGGGTCATGAGCGTAAAATTGCCGAGTGGCGGCATGAACAGTCGCTCGAACAGACAAAAAAGCGTAGGCCCGATCTGTTACAAGAATATTGATGGAGAATGTTGACTTGCAGGTTGAAAAACTCGCGAAAGTCCAATAAAAGAGCGTTTCGCATGCAAATTGAACGAACAGCTATAGAGGGGGTGGTTATCCTCAAGCCAAAGGTTTTTACCGATAAACGGGGATACTTTTTCGAGTCCTACTCGAAACGGGTGTTTAACGAAAAGGTGGGCAACATCACTTTCGTTCAAGACAATGAAAGCATGTCGACACGCGGCGTTTTAAGGGGGCTTCATTTTCAGAAACCTCCTTACGCTCAAGCCAAGCTGGTGAGGGTCGTGCAGGGTGAGGTGCTGGACGTGGCCGTGGATATAAGAAGGAATTCCCCCACCTTTGGTGAGCATGTCGCGGTGAAACTCTCGGGGGAAAACAAAAGGCAACTCTTTATCCCGAGGGGGTTTGCTCACGGCTACGTCGTCCTGAGCGAGGAGGCGATTTTTCAATATAAATGTGATAACTATTACATGCCGGAGTATGAGGGAGGCTTGCTTTGGAATGATCCGGCATTGAAGATCGATTGGTTGCTGGCCACCGAGGAGATAGTTCTCTCCGAGAAAGATCAACGGCAACCCTTGCTAAAGAACATGTGTCTATTTCCATAGAAAATGCACGCCAAGTGAAAACATCTTTTGCAGGCCATCTAATTATGGTGCATTTACAACTCTAAATGACTTAACTTTCGCAAGTCGAGCCTGAAAGCTATTAATTTTCTTAGGAGCGAGAGCAGAAACAAGCATGCTTGAGTTTTGCCGAGAGACGACAGAAAAGGCAATAAGTTGAAACAGTTACATGCAAATGTTAAATAAATGATTTTTTTCAGAGGCAAACAGTATGAAGAGAGTAGCGTTAATTACTGGGGTCACGGGACAGGATGGCTCATATTTGGCAGAATTGTTGATCGAGAAAGGGTACGAGGTGCACGGTACTTTGCGCCGCTCCTCCTCGTTCAATACCGGACGAATCGAACACCTCTACTTTGAGGAGTGGATACGTGATATGAAGCAGGAACGGGCTATCGAGCTGCATTACGCCGATATGACCGACTCCAGCTCGCTTATCCGCGTGATCCAGTCTATTCAACCCGATGAGATATATAACCTGGCGGCTCAGAGTCACGTGAAGGTAAGCTTTGATGTGCCGGAGTACACGGCTGAGGTCGACGCGGTGGGAACGCTGAGGCTACTCGAGGCGGTGCGCATTCTCGGTTTACACCATAAAACCCGGATCTACCAGGCATCCACCTCCGAGCTGTACGGGAAGGTACATGAGGTGCCACAAAACGAGGAGACCCCCTTTTATCCCCGTAGCCCGTACGGGGTGGCCAAGCTGTACGGCTTTTGGATTACCAAGAACTACCGGGAGGCGTACGGTATGTTCGCGGTGAACGGGATCCTCTTTAACCACGAGAGCGAGCGGCGGGGGGAGAACTTCGTTACCCGGAAAATCACGCTGGCCGCTGCCCGGATCGCGCAGGGCTTGCAGGATAAGCTCTACCTGGGCAACTTGAACGCGCAACGCGACTGGGGTTACGCCCCTGATTACGTCGAGTGCATGTGGCGGATGCTGCAGCATGACGTCCCCGAGGATTTCGTGATCGCTACTGGCAAGATGCACAGCGTGCGGGAGTTTTGTGATCTCGCGTTTCAAGAGGCGGGCATCACCCTCCGTTGGGAAGGTGAGGGGGTTGAGGAGAAGGGAATCGACGTGAAGACGGGGCGGGTAGTGGTGGAGGTCGATCCCAAGTACTTCCGTCCGACCGAGGTAGAGCAGCTGTTGGGTGATCCCACCAAAGCACGTACTCTCTTGGGATGGAACCCATCAAAGACCCCTTTCCCCGAGCTGGTCAAGCGGATGGTGCGGCATGATATGGATTACGTGAAGCGGTTTTAATAGCTGGGGGTGAGTTGATTAAGCGGATGGTTCGATACGACAGGGGGTAGATGAAAGTTGAACTACCGAGGTGGGCAGGGATTTAGAGGGCAGTGCAGCCACGACAGGGAGTAGGTGAAAAGGGTGCGAGGACTATATCGAGCCGGCATACCAATCGTATAGCCGTTTCACTCCCTCCTCCACGTCAATGGTGTGTCGCCATCCCAGCGAGTTGAGTTTCGATACGTCGGTTAGTTTCCGGGGCGTTCCGTCAGGCTTACTCTCGTCGAAACGGATATCTCCCCCGTAGCTGATAGTCTTTTGGATGATGGACGAGAGTTCCCGAATGGTGATCTCTTTCCCGGTTCCAATGTTAATGTGGCAGTTCTTTACCTCGGTCATGCCTTGTGCCAGGTCGCTGAAATCCACGTTCTCCATGATAAACACGCAGGCATCGGCCATCTCCTCGCTCCAGAGAAACTCCCGCCTGGGTGTTCCCGTTCCCCATAACACGACGTGGTCTTTATAGATGCCATGTTTTTGCAGTACCCTTTCGATATCTCTTCTCGAGGCATCGCTAGTGACCCTTTCTACCGGTCGCCGGTCTATATCCTTTCTAATTGTCTTCCAATCATCTCTCAACCAGGCATTGGCCAAGTGAATTTTGCGTATCATCGCGGGGAGAACGTGGCTCTTTTCCAAGTCGAAATTATCGTTGGGTCCATATAGGTTGGTCGGCATGACCGCGATGTAGTTGGTGCCGTACTGGATGTTGAAGCTTTCGCACATCTTGAGCCCGGCGATCTTCGCGATGGCGTAGGGCTCGTTGGTATACTCCAAGGGGCTCGTGAGGAGGGAGTCCTCGCGAATCGGTTGGGGCGCTTCACGCGGGTAGACGCACGTGCTGCCCAAGAAGAGCAGCTTCTTCACGTTGTGCCGATAGCTTTCGCCAATCACGTTGTTTTGGATCTGCAGGTTCCGGTAGATGAAATCGGCGCGGTAGGTGTTGTTCGCCACGATACCCCCGACGTGGGCTGCCGCGAGGATCACGTATTCCGGTTGTTCCCGATCGAAAAAAACCTTCGTGGCATGTGGGTCCATCAGGTTCAGCTCCCGGCTCGACAGGCCAATCAGGTTGGTGTACCCCTTTGACAATAGGTTGTTCCAGATGGCGGAACCTACCAGTCCCCGGTGCCCGGCGACGTATATCTTGCTCTCTTTATTCATCGCACAAAGCTACTTAAAAAAACGGGATTTTCATACAGGATCATCCCGCTTTATTTATTGCCTGATAAAAGGCGAATCAACGGGAAAAACTGTATCTTTGTACCCATTATTATCCTCTGTTATCAATTTAAGAGACGAAACAATGAAGCAAGATAAGCTGATTTTTGATATTATCGAGCGGGAACACGAGCGCCAGTTGAAAGGGTTCGAGTTGATCGCGTCGGAGAACTTCGTGAGCGACCAGGTGATGCGTGCTATGGGGTCGGTACTGACCAACAAGTACGCCGAGGGATACCCGGGCAGGCGCTACTACGGTGGTTGTGAGGTGGTGGACGAGTCCGAGCAGTTGGCGATAGAGCGGGTGAAAGAGCTCTACGGCGCCGAATGGGCCAATGTGCAGCCTCACTCGGGTGCACAGGCCAACGCGGCCGTCTTCTTGGCTTGTATGCAGGCGGGCGACACCTTTTTGGGACTTGACCTGTCGCACGGGGGACACCTGACGCACGGCTCACCGGTAAACTTTTCCGGTATCATGTATCGCCCTGTCGCGTACAGCGTGCGGGAGGGTGACGAGCGGGTGGATTATGACCAACTGGAAGCGTTGGCACGTTCCGAGCGGCCGAAGATGATTATCGGTGGTGCGTCGGCCTACAGCCGGGATTGGGATTACGCGCGGATACGGCGTATAGCGGATGAGGTGGGAGCCATCTTCCTGGTCGATATGGCGCACCCGGCCGGGATAATCGCCGCGGGGCACCTCAATAACCCGGTTAAATACGCGCACGTGGTTACCTCCACGACCCACAAAACGCTGCGCGGTCCACGCGGTGGGATCATCCTGATGGGAAAAGATTTTGAAAACCCGTGGGGTGTAAAAACGGCACGGGGGGAGACCAGGATGATGTCGGCCATGTTCGACTCCGCGGTTTTCCCGGGTATGCAGGGAGGGCCGCTGCAACACGTTATCGCGGCCAAGGCAGTGGCTTTCCATGAGGCGCTCCAGCCCGATTTCAAGCTGTATCAAGCGCAAGTAAAGAAGAACGCGGCAGCACTGGCCAGTGCGTTCATGGATAAAGGCTATAAGGTGGTGTCTAATGGGACGGATAATCACATCGTGCTGGTGGATCTTCGCCGTAAGTTCCCGAACCTCACGGGGCGGGTGGCTGAGGAGCTGCTGGTGGCAGTCAATATAACCACCAATAAGAATATGGTGCCTTTTGACGACCGAAGTCCCTTCCAGACCTCCGGCCTTCGCTTTGGATCTGCCGCCATCACTACCCGGGGTGCCAAGGAAGAGTTGATGGGCGAGGTGGTAGAATTGATTGATCATGTGCTATCTAACCCGGAAGATGATAAAGTGGTTAGAAGCGTGAAAGAGCAGGTGAACCGGACGATGAAGGGATATCCCCTCTTCGCTTGGTAGCATGAGCATCCTTCAAAACGATATCCAGTATGTACCGGGCGTAGGCCCCAAGCGGGCCGATATCCTCGGCAAGGAGATCGCTGTCTTTACCGTGGGCGACCTGCTGCGGTGGTACCCTTATCGCTATATAGACCGGAGCCGGGTCTACTACATCCATGAAATTGACCAGTCGGTCGCTTACATCCAGCTGAAGGGGAGGATTACCTCCTTCGAGACGTTTGGCGAGGGACGGCGTAGGCGGCTCGTGGCGCACTTTACCGATGGCACGGGCTTCGTGGACCTGGTTTGGTTCCAAGGCATCCGCTATATCGAGGGGAAGTACAAGGTGAACCAGGAGTATATTGTTTTTGGTAAGCCCACCCTCTTCAACAACCGGTGGAACATCGCCCATCCCGAGATTGACCCGTTTATAAACGAGGAGGATGCCCCGACGGGACTGATGGCGATGTATAACACCACGGAGAAGATGAAGAACCACTACCTCAACTCCAAGGCGATGCAGAAGATCATCGAGAACGCGTTCGGGCTCATCAAGTCGCCCCTCCCCGAAACGTTGTCGCCCGATGTGATCCGCTCCGCCAAGTTGATGCCGTTTCATGATGCCATTGAAAACATTCACTTCCCCAAGACGGCTGCCCTGCTGCGGCGAGCCGAGTTTCGCCTGAAGTTCGAGGAGCTTTTCTATATCCAGCTCAATATTGCACGGTACACGGCCGAGCGGACGGAGAAGTTGAAGGGTTTTCTCTTTCCGAGGGTGGGCGATTGCCTTCATACGTTTTACAAGCAGCAGTTGCCGTTCCCGCTGACCCGGGCGCAGAAGCGGGTGATCAAGGAGATACGACGTGACACCGCGTCGGGGAAGCAGATGAACCGCTTGTTGCAGGGCGACGTGGGCAGCGGCAAAACGGTGGTGGCCATCATGTGCATGCTGATCGCGCTCGATAACGGCTTCCAGGCCTGTCTAATGGCGCCCACCGAGATACTTGCTTACCAGCATTTCGAGACCTTCCGGCAGATGTTGAAGGGGATGAACGTGCGGGTGGAGCTGCTGACCGGCTCGACGAGGAAAAAGGAGCGGGAGCCGATTCACGAGGGGCTTCAATCTGGCGAGGTAGATATCCTGATCGGTACGCACGCGTTGATTGAGGATGAGGTGCGGTTTCACAACCTGGGCTTCGTGGTGATTGATGAGCAGCACCGCTTTGGCGTGGCGCAGCGTGCGAAGCTATGGACCAAGAACAAACAACCGCCCCACGTGCTGGTGATGACGGCTACGCCCATCCCCCGCACGTTGGCTATGACAGTGTATGGCGACTTGGATGTCTCGGTGATCGATGAGCTGCCGCCCGGTCGCAAGCCGGTAGAGACGCTTCACCGGTACGACCAGAAACGGGGTGCGCTCTACCAGTTCGTACGGGGGCAGCTTCAAGCGGGCCGGCAAGCCTATATCGTTTATCCGTTGATCGAGGAGAGCGAGAAGCTCGACCTGAAGAACCTGGAGGAGGGGTACGAGCACGTGAAAGCGGCGTTCCCCGAGTTTTCGGTCATCAAGATGCACGGGCGGATGAAGCCGGCCGAAAAGGAGGAGGTGATGCGGCAGTTCGTTGCGAACGAGGCGCAGATCATGGTCTCCACCACCGTGATCGAGGTAGGGGTCAACGTGCCTAACGCGAGCGTGATGGTGATCGAGAGCGCGCAGCGGTTCGGCCTCTCCCAGCTACACCAGCTGCGGGGCAGGGTGGGGCGGGGCGCCGACCAGTCGTATTGCGTTTTGATCACGCCCTACGAGATATCGTCCGACACCCGTGAGCGGATGAAGATTATGACGGAGAGCAACGACGGATTCGTGATCGCGGAGGCCGATTTGAAACTACGCGGCCCGGGCGACCTGGAGGGTACCCAGCAGAGCGGTATCCCGTTCGATTTGCGCATCGCCGATATCGTGCGCGACAGCGCTATCCTTTACCGTGCCAGGGAGATCGCGGAGGAGGTGATCGCGGCTGATCCCCGGCTAGAACAACGCCAACATCGTGTGCTTAGGCAGCAGCTCGACCGACTGGGCGGTAACCGCTACGAGTGGAGCCGCATCTCTTAATCCGCTCAATCCTTTCCCCCCGGCGCATTTTATTTGGCTGAATTCTTTGCTTACACGGTTTCCCTAGTTTCCCTTACTTCTCCACTTTCCGGTTTCCAGTTTCCAGTTTTCGAGTTTCTTGTCTCTTTACTTCTCTACTTCCCAGTTTCCTGGTTTTCGAGTTTCTCGTTTCCTTACTTCTCTACTTCCCATTTTTTCTGGTTTCCTGGTACCCTGACCTTTTCGCCCCTTCGTTCTTTTTCGCCCCTTCGTTCTTTTTCGCCCTTCCTTAATCCCTTGAACCCACGGTCAGCTAATCTCTTCAAACCGGGCGGTGAAGAACCGCAGTTGTGCGGGCTCGTAGACGAAACGGAGACCCTTGATGTTCTCCCGTTTCTCGTAAAGTGACTGAACCGCCGCTGCTACCAGGTCCATGTGTCGGTAAGTGTATACGCGGCGGGGGATGGTGAGTCGTACCGTTTCTAGTTTGGGGCGATGGTGATCGCCTGTTATTTTATCGCGTCCTGCCGAGACGATACCCCGCTCCATGGAGCGTACGCCCGATTCCAGGTAGAGGTTGGCCGCAAGGCTCTGGGCCGGGAACTGATCTTGCGTGAGGTGCGGGCAGAAGCGCCTCGCATCGATGAACACGGCGTGGCCACCGGTCGGCTCAACAATCGGGATACCCGCCTCCCGCAGTTTGTCCCCCAGGTACCTCACCTGTTTTACGCGGTGCTCGATGTACTCGTACTGTACTGCCTCCTTGAGGCCAATCGCCATCGCCTCCATATCGCGTCCGGCCATACCCCCGTATGACGGCATCCCTTCGTAGACGACCACCAGCTCTTTCGCTTTTTCAAACAGTTTCTCGTCGTTCATGCACAAGAAGCCACCGATGTTGACCAGGCAATCTTTTTTACCGCTCATGGTGCAGCCATCGGCGTAACTGAACATCTCCCGAACGATCTCGCGGATGCTCTTATCGCCATAGCCTTCCTCTTGCTCCTTGATGAAGAAGGCGTTCTCCACGCACCGGGTGGCGTCGTAGAAAACTTTAATGCCGTACCGGTCGGTGAGTTCCCGTACCTCTTTCATGTTCTTCATCGAGACCGGTTGTCCCCCGGCCAGGTTGACCGTTACCGCCAGGCAGACGTAAGCGATATTTTCCGCCCCTTTCTCATCGATAAGTCGTTGCAGTTTATCGAGGTCGATGTTCCCTTTAAAGGGAATACTCAGCGAGGCATCATGTGCCTCATCGCGGATGATATCCACGAACGTGCCCCCGTTTCGCTCCTGGTGGTATCGGGTGGTGGTAAAGTACATGTTCCCCGGGACGTACTGTCCCGGTTTGATCGCGATTTGCGACAGCAGGTTTTCCGCCCCTCGCCCCTGGTGCGTGGGTACCAGGTGTTGGAAGCCGAAGATATCTCGCACCGTCTCTTCCAGGTGGCTGAAGTTGCGGCTGCCCGCGTAGGCCTCATCGCCCAGCATCATTCCGGCCCATTGCCGGTCGCTCATGGCGTTGCTCCCGCTGTCGGTCAGCAGGTCGATATACACATCCTCACTCGGGACAAGGAAGGTGTTATATCCCGCCTCTTTAATCACTCGTTCTCGCTCTTCACGCGGGAGCATTTTAACAGGTTCTACCGATTTGATACGGAATGGTTCCGCTGGATAGTCGATTAGATTCATCATGATAACATTTTATAGGGTATTTGCTTTACAAATGTAAGCAAAAAAAGGATGCCATGCATCATTTTTTGAAATGTTTATCGGCGAAATCGAGGTACTGTTTCCAGTCGTAATCGGTTACGTCATGTTTTCCCGCCCGTATGTGATACCCTATGTCCCCCATGATGGGTGCGTGCAGTTCCGGCATTGTCTCTGAGTCGATTGCTGATAGTCCGTAGAGGCGATAGACCGGCCCCGCGTGGTAGGCTGATAGGAACTCTCCCTTGGGATCAGCCCATTGGTCCTCTTCGGCACTGGCCACGTACGCTTTTCGGGGTGCTATTAATGCGATTAGCTGGTGCTGGTCGACCGGTAGCGACGGCTCCCGCTTGTTGTACTTTTTGAAGTTACCGCAGAACCAGTGCGGGAACGCGTTGTTGATAATATCGATGGTCTCCCCGAACTCTCTCCTGAAGAGCGCGGCACCCCCGCATCCCGAGTTGTTGGATATGACCACCTTAAACCGTTCGTCTTGTGCACCAGCCCACAAGGCCGCTTTGCCCTGGCGCGAGTGTCCCATGATGGCGATCTTATCGCTATCTATCTCTTCTCGTGTTTCCAGGTAGTCCACGATCCGGCTCGATCCCCATGCCCAGGCACCGATAGCTTGCCACTCGTCGGAAGCACTCTGACTGCTGTCGTGTCTCGTTGTCCCGTTGGAACCTGATCCCGCCCCCTCGTTGGTAGCCGTGTTGTTGGCAGAGTGCCCGGTGAATAGTGGGATAACGCTTCTCCCTTTCATCCTGGGGTTATCGGGGAAAATATCGTGATAGCACATCGTCGCGATGGCGTATCCCCTCTCAATAATCATCTCGAGTGGCCATCGGCGGGTTTGATTGCCCCGTTCCCATTCGGGACTGTCCAGCTCTTTTACCAGGTGTAGCGTAGGGGGATATAGCACCGTGATGTCGTGTGTGATGCTGTGGTTCCCGTTGTAGTTGTACCCCACGAATACCGGTACTTTTCCCTTACGCTTGTTGGGGATGTAGAGCAGTAGGATTGCCTCCCTCGTTTCGTCCTCGCTCCCGCTCGAAAAGGTAAACCGCACTTGCCAGGCGGTCGCCTTACCCCTCAACGCGTTCGGGTTCTTGGTAATCGTTTCGTAGGTCACTTTGATTCGATCCGTTGGTGTTCGCCCGTACACCTCAGAGGAGAACAGTTCCATGATTTCTGGCCTCCGCTGTTTTTCCCACTGCTCGATGCTCGTCACCTTTTCCCCATTCTGTAGTTGTAGCAACTCTGGTAGCACGTAATTGGGTACTTTATCCTCGTCGTAATTCACCTCCCGTTGGGCAAATAACATTGATGCGCATAGCCAAGCGATTAATATCCACGCGTCTCGTTTCATATGATTAGTACATTTGGTGTTGAGATATAGGGGCTATTCTTCTATGGTGCTTATAACAAGCTCTTTCCCCTCTTTTAGTTGTTCATGCTTGATAAACCAGCCATTCACTTTCTTACCGTTATAACGTATCTCTTTAATCTTTTTACCTTTGCCCTCTTTCCGAATGGTAAAAGTGTTGTCATCTCCCAGTGAAAACTGCACCTCGTCAAATAACGGAACAGAGACGATGTACTCCGGGTCTGCTGGTGAGTAGGTATATAACCCGATCGCGTTAAACACGTACCAGGCCGACATCTCCCCGGTATCATCCATTCCCGCGTAGGCTAATTTCTCTGCCCCCATGTCGTAGAATCGATCCAAGATGCTATCCAGCACGCACTGCGCTTTCTCCTGTTTATCGATGAAGTAGTAGGTGTACGGGATCCCGTGGGAGGGTTGATTGCCGTGGCAGTAGTTCCCTATAAAGCCGGTGAGGTTATGTACCTCGTAGCCCCGCCAAGGTTCGGTGAAGAGCGAATCGAGTTTCTGTTCTACCGCCTCGTGGCTTGGGTAGAGCGCGAGCATCCCCTCGACGTCGTGGGGTGCGAAGAAGAGCGACTGCCATGCGTTGGCCTCCCGGTACATGTAGGCAAAATAGGGGTAATAGGGGTCGAACTGTTCAATCCACTCACCGTTGGCTATTTTTCCCCGCCAAAAACCGGTCGACGGATCGAACAGGTGCTTGTAGTTTTTGGAACGCTCCATCAATGTGAGGTAGTTCTCCTCGTCGCCCAACAGGTCGGCTATCAACGCAGTCGCGTAGTCATCGTACGCGTATTCCACGGTCTTGGTGACCGCCGCTTTATACTCGTCCCAAAAGGGAACGTTTGTCGTGTCCTTCTCGGCGATCCATCCTCTTTCGAGGTACTCCCTGAGGTAAGGGCGCCCTCCACGTCCTGGGACGGTGGCATTTTTCAAGAGCAGCGTGTAAGCCCTCTCCAGGTCGAAATCGGTGATACCCCGCAGGTAGCTTCCCGCGATGAATACCGATGCGTGGTCGCCATGAAAAAAGGTGGGCATGTAGCCATTTCGTTTTTCGCCTTTATCGATGATCGACTTAATGATGTCAGTGGTTACGTCGGGTGAGATCATGCCGAGCAGGACCAGTTTATTTCGGTAATCGTCCCAGAACGAGGGGTTGGTGTAGTAGTGAAACCCCTCGTTCACCACCTCTTTCCGTTCGTCGGTATAATCGCCGTTCACGTCGCTGCGCAGTGCCGGCCACAGGAACGAGCGATAGAGCGTGGTATAGAATATCCTTTTTTGTCGGTCGGTACCCCCCTTCACTTCGATATGCGACAGCAGCCTATTCCATTCATTGTTGGCTTCATCTACCACCTGTTGAAAGCTTTTGTGAAGCATCTCCTCCTCTAAGTTCATCTTCGCGTTTTCGATGCTTACGAAAGAAAATCCGATTTTAAGCTCCAGGGACTTGTTGCTCTTTCTGTTACCAAAAGAGATGATGGATACCTCGTGGCGGTCATCTTTTAATGGCTCAATAGTTTCCACCGGGTAGTTCGAAACAGCGTAGAAGTAGATCTTCCCCTCGGCATCTTGAAAGCCGGAGAAGGCCCGATCATCCATTTTTTGGATCTCCCATCCTCTTACTCGGTTATTGGTTCGTGTCATATCGGCCACTAGCTTCTTCTCTTCCCCTTTAGGATAGTGGTACTTGTGAAAGCCACAACGTAAGGAAGAGGTCAGCTCCACGTTAATACCGTAGCTCTTCAGGAAGACCTGGTAATACCCCGGTCGTGCCGATTCGTTCTCGTGACTATACCTGGAAGCGTAACTGCTGGGAGTTATATTACCCGTAACGGGAAGCAGGGGTAGGTGAAGCAGGTTCCAGTGTCCCTTGTTGGTATGCGAGAAGCCGTAGATTACCGTGTCCTCGTATTGATAACCCGCTCCACTGCGAAATTGGGTGATAGGGCTTAGTTGTACCATCGCGTTGGGCAACGAGCTGCCCGGGAAGACCTCTGCACCCCACGTGCGCTCTTTAGCGGTTCGAACATATCCCAAGTCTTCAGGTTCCCACAGCGTGGCAGTACCCAAAAAAGGATTTACCCAATCGGTGAGTTGTTTGTTGGTGCTGTTTGCACAGTTCGCCAATAAAACTGCTGTAGCCATCACGGTTATCGTGATGTTTATCTTTTTTACCATTGTTTGTTTCATATGTCCCAGTCCCCTTGGTCATGGCATGGGTGTGCGTAGCCATATATGCTATCTACTGATATGTTCATTCAAGAGTTCCCGCATGGCATCCATCAATATTTCCTCTGCCTCGAAAGTTACTCGGGCAACCTCTACCTCATATCCCTCTTCGGGATAAGCATCAGCGGTGGGAATATAGCCAAGGGTGCCATCACCATAGGCTGCCATGGCGATATGTAGGTCAGGCCTCATCTGTTTGGCCGCTAGCTGGTATTCAACGAACAACTCACCTGGCATGAATAAAACGCGGGTGTTGTTAAGCGCCATGCATTGAATATCAATGGTTGTTCCTGCCTGGTAGCGAAACAGATAACTATTTACTTTGGTAGTATCGGCGGGTAGCATTACCTTTTTCACTTTCCAATCAACCGAATTGTTTGAAACAGCTTGAAGTTCTGTAGCTTCCCATGCCCGTTTCATGCCGTCAGCCAACCGTTCAGCCAGAATCAACCGGTTTTCTTTGGAGCCATCGTTATATTTGCCGGCTCCAATATTACCCCCCGCACCGGTAAAGTGGATATGCAAGGCTTCAGGGACGGCTAGTTGGCGAAAAAAGCGTGCGATGCCGGGAAAATCGGGATTGGGTATCCCCATGCGGTAATAACTTTGGGGGTGAGTGGCATAGAAGCTCAACACCGCGAGGGGCCTATCTTTGTTCCAAAAACTCACCAGTGAAACTATCGGGTCGATTACACCCTCTGGCTCTGCACGCAAAGCTGAGTCTCCACACGCGGTCCAACGTTGTGCGCGTACCTTGTTGGTGTTTGGGTCAAGAATACGCCTGTTTGAAGCCACTTTATACACCTCTGCTTCACCATAGCCGATATGTGTTACCGGTTCAGCATGTTTAAGAGAGGTAGCCACGGCCAGTTCTAGCCGCTGAAGCGTTTCGATGACGAACTCATCATGAATATTACCCCTGGGTGCATCGTGTTGATGTAAGGCGTGAACCGCGACACGTTCAGGAATTGTCCCCGCGGCTTTTGCCAGGGTGCGTTTAAATTCGTCATAACATGCATCGTACAGGCCAATCCAGTCTATCGCAACCAATAGAATGGGCTCTCCTGCACCTGACAGTACGACTCCTTTGGCACGTAATCCCAAATCCCAGGATTTGATCGCCGAACCGTACGCCAACTCATGGCCAACAGGGGGGGTGACGTCTATGTCGAATGAGGCCAGATGTAATTGCACCGGTAAATTTTCCTTACGAGTGGAATTATCCCCACTTATTGCTGTAAAGGAGATAAAGAATGAAAAAATGAGTCCCCATGATAACTTGAGCAGTCGGTGCGAGTAGCTATTCATAACGGTAGTTTTGTGTTTTTTGTAATGTCCTCTTCTTAAAAACCGGTCTGACTTGTCATGCTTTTAGTTCGTCCTTATAAATCGTATGGGTTGGCTGAAAATCCGTTCGTGACCGTTTTCAACCTCAACGCGTAGATACTTGATCGTTGGAATATGATTTCTGTCATGGGGTATTTTGTGTCTCACATGCGTTACGTTATCCATCTTTGAACTCCCTTTGTCCGTGACAATGGTGATATTTGATGTCGCGTTTACTTCAATAATCAGTTCTTCGTTTTCCAATGAGATTCTTTTAAACATCAACTCTTCACCACCCAATAGTGAGCCATAAAAAGCACCGTCCCTGTAGGATTTTAAACAATGATGCTCGGTAAATTCATCCATGATAAGGATATTGAATCCCCCGTTGAAGTCATCGATTTGCACTCCCCAGTCAGGAACGAAGAAACCTAAGCATCTTCTTCCCGTTTTCAAGATATTGTCCCACATTTCTATATCCCACTCTGTTGAACAATACACCTCGATGCCTAAAACCCGGGGATCAAAATCCAGCATCTCCTCAATAAGGGATTGTGGCAATTCAACGGCACCATTCACCGTGTTGCTCCATTTGGGGTGATTTATGGTAATACCACCACCATCCTTGAAAAGGAGTTGGTCTAATATCTTTTGAAAGCTCTCTTGCCAGGTTAAGCCTGCACCATATGAGTACTCCCCGCCACCCCAAAATGTTTTGAAGTTGTTTTTGGCATCGAATGTGCCACTACTAAATAGGGAACCGAGCGAGTTTACATGTACACTGCCGCTGACATTAGCGAAAGCGTGATGCTCCGCGTTGGGCGAAAAAATAACCTGATCAGGAACATTTTTAAAGATGTAATCTCCCACTTCAAAAGGAAGCTCCTGTTGCTGAAGTTCAGTCAGCGAGTTGTACCAGTCACTCTCCTGATCCATAATGGTGTCATTCCAGTAAATGGGACCTTCTATATACCGTGGCTGACCATTCACTACTTTTACAACCCCAAAATCCTGCTTTACCCTGAATTGTCCCCACCTCATGGAGTCGATAGGATAGTAGGGTGTTGAGGGATAGTAGTTCGATATCGGCAGGTGCCGGTACCCAATCCTCACCGCCTTATCCAAACCTGCTTGATCGGTAATATGGATGTGACTAGTAGAGCGTATCTGAATGGCTTTTTCCCAATTCACCCCTTTATAGGGGTTGTCCACCTCAATATTCGGCGTCGTCACCTCTTTTTCTCCCCAATCCTTTATTTCCCCCGATCTACTTTCCAGCAACAAAAATAGAGGAATAATTAGTAAAATGAGTTTCATACGTGCATGATGAATTTGCCCCTAAACGTGTATTAAGCACATTTTCTATCTTTTTCTACCCACCTGAAAAATCAAGATTATGCACTTTACACTGCCGCAAGTTAGTGAAATGTTGGAAGATATTCTACAAAAAGAAGACGGGTTATGCACAGTATACAAATATTTCCTACTATCGACCTTGAGTTATCCCCAACTATCACGCTCTGTTGTGCACTGTATACAAATATTTCTTACGTCGTTGCCGAGCGAAGAAAATGCCTGCTCAATCATCGGGTAAACATGGTCAGAAAATCGGGACACCAAAATAAGTGAGTCATTTTCTCATCTCGCAGATTAGTAGCGAGATAGCTTGGATTTCACGAAAAATTACGGAAAACAGGTGAATGGGACGAGGTTATCGCCCCGTCATTTCTGACAGTTTTTAAGGGTTGAACTTTCTTTGTTTGTGCAATTACAAATTTAAGTTTTTGTCCTTACTGTCAGATTAAATCAAAACTAATTCACTTAATTTTAAAAATACCGTATACAGGAAAGTGATCTGAAACAGGAATATTATCATTTGCATTATGATCACAGTGAACTGATACTACCTCCACCTTTACGGGTGCATTGTTACTAATCAAAATATGATCGATTGCTTTTCCCTTTTCCCCTTTTTTCCCCGTCATAAGTTCTTTGTCATAAGTATATTCGCAACTTTTATCCGGTGATTCATCACAAGCATTTCTATAATAACGAAGTAGATTACTCATATAGGGGCTTGAAATTGGCAGATTAAAATCACCTGAAATAATTTTTAATTCTGAATCTGTAAAATCTTGAAGATGTTCTAATAAAAAGTTTGTTGACTCTTGAGCCGTAGAACCAGGATGAGGATGATAGTTAAAGAAACGAAACTTTAAATCATCTTTCTCGTAAGTAAATGATTGAATTAAATCTTTGTCCTTTGTCTTGATGTTCTCTAGATATTGAGGACGGTAACCAATATAATCCTTAATCGGCACTTTACTTATTATCATCATACCAAATTCACCATCATATTCAACCTGATTAAATCTCACTTCATATTTACTATAATGCTTAAAATTCTTTTCATTAAGTCTTTTTTCAATTTCTTGAGGAATGTTGTCTAATCCCTGTATTGATTCCTCAACTTCTACTAAACCAACTATATCAGGATTAAATTTTATTATGGCATCAACAATTTTTTGCACCCATGCATCTGGGTTTCGTGTCATGAGTGAAATATCTGTCCTTATGTTGTAGTTAAGTATCTTTAATGTAGTTCCATCATCTGAATCATTTACAACATCATTTACAACATCTTTATTAACACCGCTATTAGTTTTATTATTAACGTTGCAACTTGATAGAAAAACCAAACTAATAATTATTATTAATATTCTTGTCATACCACTTTTCTAAAATAAATTTAATAACCGGGATTCTGTTCTAATTTGTTTATCATAATCTGATCTCCAGGAATTGGTGCTATTAATTGATGAGGTAGTAACGTTTTACCTAATGCAGCATTCACCTCAATTGCTCTATCAGTTCTAAGCAAATCATACCAACGTTGATTTTCAAAACAAAATTCAACTTGTCGCTCATGTTCTATTAATAACCTTAGTTCTGATTGATTCAAATTTGAAATATCATTTGTTAAATTAGCCCGATTTCTTACTTTTTTTACGAAAACAGAAGCGTCTGCAGTTCTACCCAATTCGTTTAAAGCTTCAGCGTACATTAATAGGATATCAGAATACCTTAGAATCGGGAAATTGTCTCCACACCAACCTAATCCGGCAGTTTGAGGACCTTTATATTTCGCACAATAATAAAATGTTTCTATATTACCTGCATTATTCTTCCCCGTCCATTCACCTATAGAAACAGAATAACGTTCATCTCCTAGTTCAAAAGCATTAATCAGTGTTTCGGTCGGTTTGAGAGCAATATTAACATTTAGATTTACATTTGGTCTGTTGGTTATTGCCCCACCTGAAGTTGCAGGTGCATTAAAAAAGATAAAAGAGTTTGACAATTCTTCTGAATTTTCAGAATATTGAATTGAAAAAATAGTTTCGTAATAATCTTTGTGGGTAGGATCAAAAACATCTGCATAATTTTCGAGCAAACCAAATTTACCTGAGTCAATCACTTCCTTCAGATATTCTTCTGCAGTTGAGTAATTTTTTATAGTAAGATATACTTTTCCTAGTAAACCTTGTGCTGCTCCTAAATTAACTCTGCCATACTCATTAGTGGTACCTATATTTTTTAAATGGCCAATTGCTTTCTCTAAATCTCTTATAATAAAATTATATGTTTCATCAAGTGTTGATCTTTTGATATTAATTGCATCATCTCCTGAAACCGCTTCGGATAGAAGAGGAACTCCACCAAACTGCCTTACTAAATTAAAATAATACAAAGCGCGTAAAAAGTAGACCTCTCCATGAGAACGTTCTTTTAGGTTTACATTTTTCCATTGATATTCAATATTCTCTAAAACATTTATTGCTTTATTACAATTGTATATTCCTTTATAATTAGTATCCCAATGACTTTTGTGAGTCGTACTCGCAGAGTTATAATCAAAACTACTGTTACGATTCTGTTCAATATTTGTATTACTCCATTGTAAATCCATATTATCTGATTTTACTTCAGAAACATTCCAATGAGTTGACTTTTCATTATCACGTAATGGAATATAACTTCCATTCACTAACTGAATAAAATCATTGTCTGATTTATAGAAGTTTTCCTCGTGAAGACTTGTTTCTGGATACAAATCTAAAAAGCTTTCTGAACAAGACGTTAATACAATTATTATACTAAAAATAACATACTTTAGTTTCATATTATATATAAAATTAAAATTTAACATTTATTCCAACTGTAATATTACGTGGTAAAGGGTATGCATTATTATCTATCCCTGGAGATAAAGTGGCATTTACATTAGATGCTTGTCCTTCCGGATTTGCTCCTTTATAATTTGTTATTGTTAATAAATTTTGTGCACTGGCATAAAATCTAACATGTTTAATGACTTTATTTTTTTGCAGAAATGATTGTGGTAATGTGTATCCTAGTGTTAAATTTGTAATTCTAATATAAGAAGCATCTTCTAGCCATAGCGAGTTAAGTCTATGCACAAGTTGAGGTCCATTTGCGTGAATTCCATCGCCTGGTTCTTGAGGACTACGCCAGCGATTAACCCATTCTTTTTGGACATTAAATATCCCCTGCATATTATCAATAGTTTGTCGAAGTCCATTAACAATATATCCCCCTTTGCGGCCGTTTAAACTTAATGTTAGATCAAAATTACGATATTGCATTGATGTATTCATTCCATAAGTAAAATCTGGATGTGGACTACCTAAAGCTGTGTAATCTAATATTTCTTGAATTTTCCCATCATTATTCAGATCTTTATATTTTGGCCACCCTGCTACAGCATTGGAATATTTAGCAACTTCAGGATTCTTTATGTCCTCTTCTGAGTAAACCCCTTCAAGTACAAAACCATAAAACATTCCAATAGGCTGACCTACTTCAGAGATATTAGATGCTCTTCTGTCAACATTTCCTGAAAGAATCGGATCATTATTGCTATTTGTGCTCAGGATTTTGTTTCTATTAAACGCAATATTAAAACCTAAGTTCCAAACAAATTCGTCTTTAAAAGGTACTAATACTAAAGCTAACTCAATCCCTTTATTCTCTACACTGCCTTTATTCGTATATTGAGTTGAAAAACCGGTAATTGTAGGAATATAGTCGTTAAGAAGCATATTACTTGTTTCTTTCCTATATAAATCTCCGGTAAAAATTAGTCTATTTTTAAACATATTTACATCGATTCCAAAATCTAACTGGGAAGACTCCTCCCAACCTAAGTATGGATTTGAGAGACTAATTGTTGATGCTGATGCTATATTATTATTGAAGACATATTCTGTTGGATTAATAGTAGATAAATGAGTATAATTTCCAATATTGTTATTCCCTCCCTTACCATATGAACTTCTTAGCTTTAACTGATCTAAATTAGTGAGTTCTTTAAAAAAATCTTCCTCGGAAATTCTCCATGCAAGTGCAGCCGAAGGGAAATTCGCAAACCTGCTATTTGCTCCAAAGCGTGATGAGCCATCAATACGCATTGTAAACGTCATAAGGTATTTATTATCATAAGAGTAGTCAGCTCTACCCAAATACGATATCATGCTCCATTCATTTATACTTTCAGTCCAAGAAGTTATATCCGGCGCTGCATTAATAGTCCTGATTAGGTCATTAGCAAACGGGCCTGCATTTAATGATAAACCTCTTGACCGTTGTTTTTGTGCTGTATATCCTGCTAAAATTGTTAGTGAATGTTTTTCGAAATCCTTTTTAAAGTTTAAAGTATTTTCCCATAGCCAGTTAAAAGCACTAGACCTGGATCGGCTTGCTGTGGCAGAGCCTTCTTTTGGTGGTGAGTTTGGCCCCCCTATTGTGCTGGGTTTGAATGAATTCAATTCAGCATTATTGTAAACAGTATTAAGTATAGTTTTAAAAGAAAGCTCCGGCAGAATATTTAATTGTAGTGAAATATTACCAAGATTTCGAAGTACACTATATTTTTCATCTGTATTCTGTAATGCAAATACAGGGTTTGGAAAACCCCAGGGATTTGCACTATATGAAGTTACTGGAGGCTGAATATATGGAATAAGCTTACCTTCTTCATCATAAGCTTTCATTACGGGATTCCCCCATAATGCCATACTTAAATAATCAGCTCTACTTTCTCCACTTATAATTCGATCTTGAATAACATAAGTTGGCCTAAGTGATGCATCAATTAATATTTTATCTTCAAGATTAAATTTGTAATTCATGTTAACCGATAAGCGCTCAAGACCTGAACTGTAAATTACACCCTCTTGATTACTGTAACCTAATCCTAAGAAAAACCTTGAATTGCCTTGCGACTTCTGTATATCTAAGTAATAATTTTGTATTATTGCCTTTCTTAAAATAAGATCGTACCAATTAGTTCCTTCACCTAATGATTCTACGTTTTGATATTCTTCAGGATAATCTGATTCGACAGCGTCACGTTTTAATTTATTCTTAATACCAAGCGCAATGCGTTCTCTTTGATAAGTTGCAAAATCATAAGCAGACATCATTTGTGGGCGACCTATTATAGGCACTTGACTTGTACCAATACTGGATGAAAAATTAATTTCGGTAATATCTTTTCCTGCGTTCTTTGTTGTAATAATAATTACCCCGTTTGATCCTCTGGATCCATATATAGACGTAGAAGATGCATCCTTTAATACGGTCATTGATTCTATATCATGAGGATTTATGAACGTTAACGGATTTAAGTTCTCATTGTCAATATTAGAATAAGGCATGCCATCGATAACGTACAAAGGTTGATTTCCGGCACCTAACGATCCGCTACCTCTAATGGTAATAATAGGAGCCGCGCCAGGTGCACCTGAGCCTTGTTGAATTTGCATACCAGGTACTCTACCAACTAACATTTGGTCAATAGAAACCGTCGGCTGATCAATAAGCTTGTCAACATTTATCTCTGATACTGAGCCCGTTAAATCACTTTTCTTCATAGTTCCATAACCAACAACAACCAATTCATCTAGAATTTCTGCATCTTCTTGCAAAACGATGCTAAATCTATTTTGTCCTGCGGTGTTTACTTCCAGAGACATGTATCCTATATAGGAAATAACAATTATGCTGTTTTGATCTACGGATAGAGAAAAGTTCCCGTCAATATCGGTAACGGTACCGTTCGTGGTTCCTTTCTCAATAATATTTGCCCCAATAATGGCTTCACCTTGAACATTGGTTATTGTCCCTCGTATGATTTTACGTGTTTGCAACTCGATTTCTACCTCTGACAGATTTTGGGGAGCTAGGCTGACTACTGAAGGATTTTTCCTGATGGTAATCTGTCGCTTCACAATAGAGTAAGATAATTGAGTATTCTTAAACAAATGGGTAAGTATTTCATCGATAGTTTTATCTTCCAGGTCAATGCTTACCGTTTTTGTCATCTCTTTTTCTGACTCATCCATTATCAAAAACAGATAATCGCTAGATTGCTCAATTTGTCGAATGGCATCTTTTACTGTAACGTTAGTTAACTTCAATGTCAACGATTCAGATTGAGGAAACAAGTTCTCAGCCATGGCAGAAAAAACGCACAAAAAAGTTATTAAAACATAGGTTTTCATGATTTTTAACAACTTGTTGTCCCTTTTGGGGTGGATTCGATTAAAGTTATCTTTTTCTTGCATACCTTTGTGATGAATTTTAGTTTAAATGATGATCTACATTTGAATTATGATTCTCTCTGCCGAATGGTGTTCCCAGCACCATTCGGTTTTTTTTCCTTGCAATTTCTACATTCTTTTTTCCTTCATGCTACATCTCTTTTTTTATATAAATTATGTGGTCGGACTGTTTTTCGTAATTCAATAAGGTGATATTGGTAAAAGACTGTAAAACATCGTCTATGTTTTCAGATAGGAAGAGTTTTCCGGAACAGGTTTTGCCTAGTAAATCAATCTCTTCACTATACTTGAATTCAACGTTGTAATACCTTCCCACTTTTCTCAGCACTTCATCAAGAGGGACTTTATTAAATTGCATGAATCCATCTTTCCAGCCGATATATTCCGATACATCCACTTCCTTACTCTTGATGTTTCCTGCGCTTATTTCTGCCATTTGACCGGGAGATAAAATCAAGGAAGCGTTATTGGCATTGCTTTTAACCTGTATGGAGCCTTCTACCAAAACAACGGATTCTCTCTCTTCATCTTCATAAGCGCTCACGTTGAACGATGTACCGAAAACTTGTATTTGTGAGTTAAACGTGTGAACTATAAACGGCTCTTTACGCTTGGAGACCTCTATGTAAATTTCACCTTTTACTTTTATCTCTCGGGTTTTGCTTGCGAAAACGGATGGAAACTCTATCTCCGTTCCCGAGTTTAACCAAACTTTGGAGCCATCAGCCAATATGAGCGACGATCTTTTCCCGTAAGGAATTATCAGCTTATTTATCGTGTGATCCTGCAGTTTAATCTTTTTTTGAGACATTGAGTCCTGAATAATTACACTGTTGCCGGATTCAGACATATTCAGGGTTGAGTTATTGTTCAGGTTCACAACTTCATCACCCGTGAAAAGTTGTATCTCGTTGTCTTGCACCGTATTTCCCAATACCATGATTTTTTCGGTTCGATAATCACTCTGGTTGAGAATAAATAGGGTGGAAATGATCAAAAGTAAAGCAATGGCGGCAGCAGCTGAGACGTAATAAACAATTCTCTTCTTCCTGTTTTTGTAGGAAAGAAGACGATGCTCAATTTTTTCTTTTACTTGCAGTTGTGCTTGTGACAGCGAGTGAGATTTTGACCGTATCTGATCAATTTCCGTTATTGCCTGTCGGAATTGATTTTCCAATTGTGGATTTTTTCTGATGAAATTATCCCAATATTCATTTAACTCACGGGTTGGATTTATCCGCCAAAGCAGAAATAAATCATCAACCAGAAAATCTATGACCTTTTTGGTAAAGTCCTGTTTGTTGTTTTCAAGCATTCTCTTCACTTTTTTTTAAGAGACTGTGAATGCAGGAAAAAGGGGGATGTTTTTAGGTTATTTTAACTAAGCGAGGTGATAATAAGAACAAAGATGATAAATTCTCGTGAAATCTTGTCGTCATTTCTCATGGCATCCAATGCTCTTCGCACCATTTTTTTCACGGCATCGGGTGATACATCCATAATTATGGCAATTTCATTATATGTCAGGTTTAAAACATATTTGTAATGTATGACTTTTCTTTGTTTTTTGGTTAGTTTTTTAAAAAGGAGATTCACGGTATTTCTCATCTGCATTTCTGCTTCGTTTTTAATAATTTGCTCAATAATGATTTCATTGCTGTCAAGAACAACTTCATCATGATTAAGGATATCCGTTTTTACTTGTTTGCTATACTGGTCAAATAGTCTATTTTTTACACAACGGAACAGGTAAAATTCAATGTTCTCCACGTGATTCAGTTTTTTTCTTGAAGTGAAGATCGTGTAAAAAACATCCTGGATGGCATCTTTGCATACCTCTTCATTAAATCCAAGTTTAAGGCCATAGGCGTAGAGTTTCTCGAAAAACTCTTTATAGATCGAAGAGAATGCCGAGGTGTCTCCATCTAAAAAATTATTCCATAAATATGAATTCACACGAAGTAATTTGATTTCTATCTAAATATCTCAAATGCAAATCACGTAAGTGACATAAAGTATTTAATTACAGGGCATTAAACAAAAACCAACATGAACTCAACACTATAAAACAAAAGTACAAAATATATTTTATTTACTGTGAGTTCAGTAAAAAAAGAGTTGATCAGAACGATTAACATTATTTCGGGACAAATGTCCCGATTTCAACCGTTTTCCCAATCGTTCCAACCCTCTTTTACGGTTATGAGAATCTTTGTACATCCTTGCCTATTGACTTGTTAATTATCTAAATGATAACGCTTCCAGAGTCGTTTTTCTTTTCTCGGGTAAACATGGTGAAAAAATTAGGATATCCAAAAACAGTGAATTATTTCTATATCTCGTTGAGTGGCAGCGAAATAGTTTGGATGTCCCGAAAAGTACGGAAAACAGGAAATGGGACGAGGTTATCGCTCCGTCATTTCATCGATTGCTTCCACGATATCAAGCTTTATAAGTTCCCAAATCTTATTCTTTAAACAAACTGGGTCAAAGTCTTCATCGGCAAGGGAAAAATCGGTAAATGCCGTAATCGTCTTTTCTTGATCGTGGGTGTACTCGAAACGTTGTTGATGGAATTGTAGCATTTCGTGGATGGGGTAGGTGTTTAGTAGCTCATGTATGTCCCAAAAATCTTTTTTTCGTCCCCCGCGGGATATTATTACATCCACTTTCATGGCGATAATATCGGCGATACTTGCCATTCGTATTCCATCGATTATTTCAAGGGGATCCGATATCTCGTCGTGATAGTGTAAATCTACTTTAACAGCATCATCTTTAGAACGTCCGATAAAGTACGATCGCCCGAATCCCACGATGTCTGTATTGGCGATACAAGAGTAATAGGGATAGTTTCGCTCAAAGTAATTCTCGAAAAGTGAAAAATCCAAGCTCCCGTACGGTGCATTCGTGAAAAGGTCTATATCTACGGATTTCCTGTGTCCTAGTCGTAAACTGAGTGATGTCCCTCCCACTAAGCAAAACGGCTCAAACAACGGTTCCTTCATTAATGTTTGAAGTATTTCTTTTAATTGCCATGTAACGGCTTTATAGTAAAGGTGTTTGCCTGTTTTTTTATTCATGTGGAACTAATTTGTAAAAACGCTTGACCTCTTTTATTTCATCTTTGCTCCCCCGTTCCATAACCCGCTTAATTACCGCCTTTTCATGTTTCGCCCAATTTATTTTGTCAAAATCGGTGTCCCAAAACAGAGATTCACGAATATTTGGTCTGCCCCGGAAACGAGCAGAAAGTTGTTTGTCCCGATAGGTTCGCAGGGTGTGGTGAGTCTGCAAAAGTAACAAGAAACCGTATTCGTACCGCATCGCTTTTTCTATTTTAACGGCTTGTTCCGTTGTCAAATACCGTTTACCGGCAATAACCGCGTTAATTGTCTGGTAGTGAATATTCGTTTCCATCGCTAAAGAACGCTGAGTGATGCATCTCTTTTTCAAATCGCGTTCTATCAGCTTGCCCGGGTGAATACCTTTAAGTATTTCGATGCGACTGTTCATAATTTAATGCCTATTATTCGGCAAATATAGCAAAAAGTAAACAAGTTTGTTTATTTCTACGGAATAATTTACAAACAAATGGTAGCGGTATCCTAATTTTTTGGCAAAGGCAAATTAATCAGGGTTAATTAATGATGTGGCTTGGGTGGCCAAAAGCAGATGCCTTGGTTAGGCGACACGGCAGGAACTATAAAAGAGTTATTAGTGAACGGATAATGGGGGTTATAGAAGATTTCATCGTTATTTTTTAACGTTAAGCTGAAAAAAGAATGATTTTGTAGCAAGGCTAATAGAGAATTTAGACTATACACACACTAAATGTAACCTGAAATTATTTTGGTAGAGACTTAAACAAAACTCAGGTTAGTACTTCTCTTTTGCCCTTTTTGCTACATCAACAGCCTTATAGTGTGTGTCGAGACAAGGTTGTAATGTTGGCATCCAGACAGTTTGCATAAAACCTTTCAGCCTTTCTGGATTGATTATCCGTTTGGTGTGGTATACCAATCGTTCAAGGTTACCGTAATTATTCCAGTGTCCGTTCAGCCATAGACTACCTGTAGGTACCTGATCATAACCGTGTTTTTCCAAGTCAATATAGGCTTGAGCAATAGCATCATTGGGCTCGCCGTTTTCATTGAACGCCAATGTCTGTTCCTCATAATCCCAATTACTTTGAAGCACTGTCTTAGGCATTTTGCGAAAAAATTCCTCTTTATTTCGCCAAGCATTATCCGACCATATCCAACTGCGTACATTATTTCGCTCAACCTGTTCAACTAAATAATAGAAATCTTTCCACCAGATATCGCCCCGACGCACCACTGTGTAGCGGTGATCACTCTGATGATCACATGTTTCTTCGTCCATCCCGATATGAAAGAAACGGGGCTTACCAAATATATCAATCACTTCCGTAATTAAATCCCTACAAACGGCGTAATAGATATCGGACGATAACATATATTGATATTTTCCCAACCATGCTTTATGTCCTGCTGAAAAGTTAAGTTTGGGGATGGGCTCCATCCCCATATTGCGGATCTGCGATAATTTTTTTTTCAGATGTTCTACTGTCCAAGCATTCTTTACGCTTATTTCGGGATGGCTGTCGTATAGCACGCCATCGCCCAAATCAATGACGACCATATTTAACCCTGATTGGGACATCTTTTTTATAACGGCATCCCAAGCCTCTGACTCACACGTGAGTTCTGGTTGATAATAATGTGCCCATTCTGCGACTTGCTCCGCCGAATAATCTTTTCGATAGGTTTTTGTTTTATATTTCTCTGCTGTATAATCTTGCCACATATTGTAGCTCAAATGGATCAAGCTTGCCCATACCAAATCGTTGTTTTTCAAAGGATATTTTTCTTTTGACTGCGGAAAAGCAAGATTATGTAGAGGGGCGGTAACGCATACAGCACCTATTTGTTTTATAAAATCTCTTCGATTTGTCATATGTTTAGTTTGTCTTTATAAATCGTATGGGTTGGCTGAAAATTCGTTCTTTCCCGTTTTCTACCTCTACGCGTATATACTTGATAGTAGGAATATTAAAAATATCATAGGATATTTTATGTCTAACATATGTCACATTATCAATTTTTGAAGTTTCTTTATCCGTAATAATAGTGAAATTTGATTTTGAGTTTACTTCAATTATCAGTTGTTCGTTTTCCAGAGAGATCCTTTTAAATATTAAATCTTCACTACCAAACTGTGAACCGAAAAAAGCGCCATCCCTGTAGGATTTCAAACAATTATGCTCAGTAAAATCATCCATCAAAAGGATGTTGAATCCTCCTTTGAAGTCATTTATTTGAACTCCCCAGTCGGGAACAAAGAAGCCTAAGCATCTTCTACCTGTTTTCAAGATATTATCCCACATTTCTAAGTCCCAGTCTGTAAAACAATAAACCTCAATACCTAAAACTCGAGGATCAAAATCCAACATCTCCTCAACAAGGGATTGTGGCAATTCGACTTTACCATTCACCGTGTTAGTCCATGTAGGGTGATTTATAGTAATACCACCGCCATCCTTAAAAAGGAGTTGGTCTAACATTTTTTCAAAGGTTTCTTGCCAAGTTAAGCCTGCGCCGTAAGAATATTCACCGCCACCCCAAAATGTTTTGAAATTATTTCTAGCATCGAAAGTTCCACTACTGAATAGAGAGCCTAGCGAATTAATATGTACACTACCGCTGACATTTGCGAAAGCATGATGTTCTGCGTTAGGTGAGAAAATCATGTTTTTGGGAATCCTTTTAAAAATAAAATCTCCCACTTTAAAGGGAAGCTCTCGTTGCTGGAGTACTGTTAATGAGTTGTACCAGCCAGTTTCCTTATCCATAATGATATCATTCCAGTAAATAGGGCCTTCAATGTACTGGGGTTGACCATTCACTATTTTTACAACACCAAAATCTTGCTTTACCCTAAATTGTCCATCTTTTATGGAATCTATTGGATAATATGGCGCTGAGGGATAATAATTTGAAATCGGAAGGTGGCGATACCCGATTCTTGCCGCTCTATCCAAAGCCGCTTGATCGGTAATATGAACGTGGCTTGTAGAGCGTATTTGAATGGCTTTTTCCCAATTCACGTTTTTATAGGGGTTATCAACCTCAATCTTCGGAATGATTACTTCATCTTCTTCGTCCGGGATGTTGGTGTTCTCATCCAAATCCTTTATATCGCCAGATTTACATCCTAGCATTAAAAATATAGAGACAAATAATAAAATGATTTTCATACCTATTTTATTTATATGCGTTATTAAATTGATAATTTCCATATAATTAAATTGTTGAGTCCACTCCGAAAAGTCCAAAACAATAAAAATCCATGATTTTATCTTTGTTTCTTGCTGGCAGGAAGGTGACTTTTCGGAGTGGACTCATTGTTTGATAGTTTATAACTAGCACTGACAAGCTTTCTTAATTCTCGTTCTCGAAGATGGTACTTGTCTGAGTTTGTTGAGTATCTATTTTAAATTAATATTTTTCTACTCTATTCCACAGTTCTTGTACTTCTTCTGCTTTAAGAGCTTTACTATATATTCTTGCAATTACTATTTCACCTGTTAATGGCGTCTCTCCTCTATCTTTATTTGCATCAACTCCTATCCCGAACCAGTTAGAAGCATATTGATTACCAGAAGATTCCCAAGGATGGACATAATGACCTACCGTCTGAAGACTACCCTTTAGTTCTCCATTCACGTAGACATAAGTCTTTGCTTCTTCCTTATCCCATATCCCAACAACGTGAAAGTAAGTACCCTTTACTGGATTAATGCCACTTGATGTATGGACCCAACCCCAATTACTTGTATTAATACTGGCTAAAAATCTAATAAAGAAACTACCCCCATAATTAGCAATTCCTAATTGTGTGCCGCCACCTTGTAACGAAGAAAGGATAGAGAATTCATTAGAAGCTGGACGCCCCGTTAATTCTAAATCATTCATAAACAGTGCCTCTAGTGTATACCCATCTGACAAATGGTCCCTAAATTGCTGATCTTCAGCATAATCAACCATGTAAAACCCTGTGCTTATATTTTCCATAGGAGGATTGTCAAACCGTGCAATATAGCGCTTGTATTTTTCGCTGTATAATGTTTTCAGGGTCTCCTCATTATCAATAGTTTCAATTTTCCTATTACTGGGAGAAATATCCTTTGCCGTACCGTCTTCTTTGAAAACCACATCCAACAAATCAGCAGCCAGTACATTGTTATTTTGAGTAATAGTAATTTCTTGGGTACTCCCGGTTATGAATGTTAAACTAAATGTTATATTAGCTGTACGTTCTTTTCCTGTAGTATTTTCAGAGACCTTAAACGTTAGATTGGTAGAAGTTTTTTCTTTTTCTATTATCCAGCCTGGATTATCTACTATAACATATTCCCATTCATCATTAGAATCAATATTCAAAATGATTTCATTCTCTTTATAACCGACAATTATTTTTTGGGGTGATACAGATAAAAATGGTAAAGGCTGAGCATCTTGAACAATTTCAAACTCTTTTGTAACTGAAGGATAATCAGTTAGTTTAAAGGTAATTGATGTTGTACGTTCTTCATCTGAATTTTTGTCAACAGTTAATACTAGTGATGTAGAAGTTTTTTCTTTTTCTTTTATCCAAGCAGGATTATTGGTAAAATTATATTCCCACTTGTCATTGTTGGAGTCAATTGTGAAAGAGATCTCCCCTCCTTTAAAGCTTATTGAGTCTGAATCTTCTTTTGAAACAACTAGTGAGGGGACGTAAGCTTTTTGTACAATTTTCAATTTTTTGAAATCTTCTTTGTCAGCAACTAAAAAAGAGAGGCTTATTTCCCGTTCCGTTATTGAAGAATTTTTAGAAACAATAATGTTAATCTTACCATTCTTTTCACCTTCCATAGGTGTAACAGTCACCCAGTCAATTTTGTCACCTTTTTTTATTATTTTCCAGGTACTGTTTGAAGTAATGTCTAGACTAAGATTACTCTCTTCAGAAGATAGTGTAATTGTCGACGGTGCTTCGCCAACATCAGGTATTGTTATTGCAAAAGATGGTGGTTCTTTTGGAGACTCATCTGTTGAACAAGAGTAAACACTAAACATTATTGCACTTGCAACTAAAATAATCAGACTGTTCGTGAATTGATTTGTTTTCATACTAAAATAGAATTTAAATTAAAACATCAAGCTTAAAACACATAAATACCCGTAGATATTTGAATTAGATAAGATATATAATCTCATTGAGCGTTATTTCTTAAATTATGCGAATTATCCGTTACTCCAATAGTATTCGTAAAAAAATGCATACGCATTTTACACAATCATCAAACAGATATCAATCAATATCGCTCAACAACTTTTGAGTTTCATTGATTAGTCGAAAAGCCTGTATTCCACTATGTTTGTCAAATTTATTAATTTGACTTTCAAGTGAATATAATTTTTGGATATCTGCAGGATTTTGAGATATACTGAATTCCTTTCTTAATATTTTTACTTTCTCATAATCCTCGATTCCATCTCTTAACATTTCTAAACGAAGGCTTGGCAAATATTTTATAGGGGGAGTATTTGAATCCCGATAAATAAGAGAGTAATCTCCCGCTGTATGAGGTTCGTCTCTGGTATCGAAAGGATCGTCCAAACTCCAGTAATCAAATGCCCAGCGCAAATATCCTGAATAGTTTTCCTTTAAAGCATGCCAAGCCATCCAGCTCATCTCTGCAGTACTATTTTCAGGAGTCACAAAGCTATTGGGAATGCTTGGATTACAACATGTGTAAAAGGTAGACACTTTGTTTTCCGTTATACCATTATTGGAGGCAATCTCAATAAAACCCGAAAGGTCATAAAAATGACTTCTGATTTTATCAGAAAGGTTGGACATGTATGCAATACCCAATTTCCAAGAGGGATTGTTCCCATGTAAAACTGGAATTATTTTATTTAATTCATTTTCGGAAACTTCATCCATATATAATACGGTTTTATCAAACCATCCACGATTCACAAGATGAGTTCTGAACTCGGTAAGAAAATGATCCCATCTCTCAGTGTATTCTTGTGATCCAGGAGAAGTGTTAATTATTAGCTTTTTATTTACAGATTCATCCCAGAAGGATATTTTGCCACCATTCCATCCATAAGGTGAAAAACAGTTTATCTGTTTTGATATTCCCCAAGACATAAGTGTTGTTACGTATTTATCAAAAGCCGTGAAATCATACTCCCATTTTCCATTTGCCTTTTTAATCCATTTTACCATTGACTCAGCACCAAGAGCTCCATCCATAATATAAGCAGAGATAACTTTCTGTCCGCAATTGTAAAGTATCTTATAGGCAGATTCCAGTAAAGCAAGATGTTCATTAGACCACATTTCTATTTTATTTGCTGGATTATGGGAATTGGTAATCTCAAGGATATTTAATGGATATTGCCATAAATCAAGATGGAAGCTCCAATTTTCAACGGAAGGCAATGTACGGTCAATTACTTTGATTTTAATAGTAAATGTGATCTCGGTCGCTTTGTCACTCGTGACAACCAGATTTCCCGTATAATCACCGGCAGGTATGGATTTTGGGATATTGATAACAATCCACATTTTAATCGGGTCATTACTTTCAAGAGTTGTTTGCTTGGTATCTGAAAGCGCATCTATTAAATATACCTCAGTTAAATGTTTTGCATATTGCGAACAGCGACGAGGCTCTGGATCGCCTTTCACGTATTTGCCAAATAGCAAATTAATGGAAGAAGAGGGAATAATGTTCTGATTACAACTCAATTCACTGATGTTATACTGAAGATTTTGTACTTTGTAAGAACTCCACAAAACAATCTGTTTATATATTCTCTCTCCTTTCCACGCTTTTTCAGCCCATACAAGTTGAGGCGAACCTGTAAAGTTTTGATATTGTAAATATCGAGTATGTTTATCATCAAATGACCCATTGATGGTTTGTTCTACGATAGAGTCTTGATTTTCTTTTTCTTTAATGTATTGTTCAGCATTACAAGATATTCCACTAACCAATAGGAATAACAAGAATAAAAAATAAATAATGATATTTTTTACACGATTAAAATATTTGTTTGCAATATGAGCTGTGGAATTTTCTTTAATCATGTTCAATGGGTTAAATGGTTTGGATGTTCATTTTATTTTAGTTTCGTTTATAATGTTGCACTTAACACTTGACTTTGTTACAATATTCGATTAGTAATTTATGTCTCATACTTAATGCAGCTATTATATATTGCCCCATGATCATTAACCATAATATAATTTCTAAACGACCCATGATTTTTGCACCTTTTAACAAAACTCGAAGAGATAGATAGAGACTACCAAAAAGCAGAACCATCAATAATAATATTTGTTTTTGACAAATATTCGTTTAATTCATATTTACTTGGATTAGATATTTCTACAATCAAACAAATATCTTTTGTGCCAAAATCAGGATACTCTTTAGTTAATTTATTCAAATCAATAGTCAGATGAAAAATTGCTTGTCTTTCACCATCCTTAACATTCACAACAGATGGAAGCGTGTAGGTGTCTTCAGGTAGCATCACTCTTTTATCATTATCCATAATAAACTTCTTGGTTTCAATAATATTTGGTGCAACTTCAACCGAATATCCTTTTAAAGTCTGTTTTCCTGAACGATAAACGCCAAGAACAATCTGTAATAAACCAAACTCTTTATTAATGGTATAATTGTTTGTAGACGGATTATTATTTAAGGGAACGGGATAGTTATTGGTCAGCCCTCCATCTAGCATACAGGCTTGTGGCATGTAGATTTTAGAATCTCCCCATTCACGTTTGCTTATATCATCATCACAGGATAACAATAGGATTAAGAATAGAAATATTGGTGCGATGAGTATTACTTTATTTTTTGATTTCATTTTTTTGCGTTTTAATTAAATTACCAACCTGGGTTCTGTTTCACGATATTCTCTGTTTTATTTACCTCTGACTGTGGAATAGGGTAGAAATACATTTTTGGAGAATCAAATCGTCTGTTTTCAACCACAAATTCTGTATATATAAAAGTTAAATTATCCTTCTGTACCCGTACTCCCATTAAAGGTTGGTTTAGGACAACTTCTGCATCTTTCCATCGTCTTAAATCCCAATATCTGTGACCTTCAAACGCCAATTCGATTCTTCTTTCATGTTTTATGATTTTTCTCATTTCCTCCTTATTTGACGCTGTGACATTAGGCATTTCGACCCCTTTTCTATTTCTAATCATGTTGATAGCTTCTAGGGCTGTGTAGCTATATCCATTATTATTTGTTGGCCCATATGCCTCATTCATTGCTTCAGCATAATTTAGCAATACTTCGCCAAATCTAAAAATCACCCAACTTCTGACAGCTCTCTCGTCCTCTTGAAGGTATAGGTTCTCATTTAGAAACTTTTTTAAATAATATCCCGTTCTTGAAGTATTAGGAAACCTATAATCATCTTTTCCTCCTGGCCATATTTCAATTGTTCTTCCATTCCAGCTACTGTTATTAGTGACGATAGAAAAATTTAATCTTGGGTCTCTATTTACATAAGGATTATTAGAATCAGGGTGCCCTTTGTATTCATAAGCTGAAACTAAATTGTGTGAGGGAGTGACGCCACTATTTCCTCCGGGAGTTCCTACAGGATAGTTTTGCCTTTCAAAATAATTAGTAGGTCCCAATCTTAGCGACATAATTATTTCTTTATCTAATACACTCTTTTCACCTACAAAAAGAGACTCGTAATTATCTGACAAAGAATATTGCTTTAACTGAATAACTTCATGGGCCGCTTGTGCGGCCTTTTTCCATTTTTCAATATTATTATCCTCGTTGTATAAAGGGCTCGCCGCATACAGTAAAATTCTTGCTTTCAGTGCCATGGCTGCTCCTTTTGTAAATCTCCCATCACGTTGTTGATCGAAAGATTTCCAATCAATTTGCAAACTGTCTAACGCATAATCAATCTGATTAATGGAAAAATTGACCACTTCATCTATTGAACTCCTTGGTGTGGGGGCAACCTTTCCATCAGTAGGAAAGACCACCTTTGTTATAATCGGTACACCTCCGTATCGTTTCATTAACTCAAAATAATTGTATGCTAACAATACCCTCGATTCTGCCCTTAACCATCCGATATCTGCCACATCTAACCGGTACTGATAACCACTATCCGTCAATGTATCCCTGTTATGAGCCAATTGATTCCTGAAATCATTCGAGTAATTTAAGAAATAATTTATTTTCCGAATCCCATTATAATGATGTTCATAAACATTATCAGGATTATAATAAGCATTCCAACTTCCTCTACAAAATTCTTGCACACTTGAATTTAAATATGTTTGTGCTGCTTCATCACTCATAGCGGCTCTTATGTTATTATCTAGTGTTTCAAACCCATTTTCTAATTGTAAATATGCAGAATGCCCCAGACCCGACAATGTTTTGTAATTTGAATCAATGTCTTCTTGAGTCAAGAGTAAGTCTAGCTTGGTATCTAAAAGTGTACAATTGACCAAGAATGGTAATATTGCTGACAGAAATATTAATTTTAATATTATTTTCATAGTTTTTATTTTTACTTCAAAAATTGATTGAAACTCCTATATTATAAGACTTTAACGGAGGATATCCCGTGAATGTTTCGGGATCTAAATTGTATTTTTTTAACAAAGGGCTCCAAGTCAATAAATTAATCCCAACCACATATATTCTAGCTTGATTTAATTTTAAATAGGATAAGTGATTTTTGTTAAAATTAAAACCAAATTCAATATTACGAAGCCTTATAAACCTTCCATCTTTAATCCAAAATGAAGAATCTCTGTAATTATTATTGTTGGTTACAGTAGATAATCTAGGATATGTAGCATTTTCCCTTGTATCGATTCCTTTTTCGGGATAATATGCCCATCTTCCTTTTGCTATCTCATACGCATTAGTATTGTTTTCAAAAGCGACAATTTTATTTCTAGCTTGATTTAAAATGTTGACATCTCTTAGAGCCGCACCTTGAAAAAGGACCCGAAAATCCAAAAATTTGTATTGTATCTCTCCTATGAGTGAAAAAGACAAATTCGGATAATCACTTATTCCAATTTCTAAAATATCTCTTTCATCAACAATGTGATCGTTATTGATATCTCTATATTTAATATCTCCTGGTTGAACATCTCCGAAAGTTGGAAAAGGGATGCCAGACGATAAAGTTCCATCGTCATTAAAATCTTTCACATCATAAAAACCTATGGACTCATATCCAAACTGAGTTCCTATGCTTCTTCCAGTTCGCCATGCTTCTGTAGAGGCAGGAGTAACCTCCGGCATATAATCAATCACATCTTTATAATACGATAGATTACTTTCTATTGAATAACTAAGATCTTGGAGTGAATTTGAATATGAAATGCTCACGTCTAAGCCTGAAGTTGTAACTTCTCCTGCATTTGTATAGGGAGGAGTAATTCCGTAAGCGTCAGATATATAATTATAATCTTGAGACACTATCCCTGATCTTTTATCTAAAAACGCATCGAATGTTATTGACAATGAGTTCCATAATTTTGAATCAACGCCAAAATTTAATTTCACACTTTCTTCTGCAAAAATATCTGGATTAGCAGTATACGCAATATCAATACCTGAAGGTCTAATAATTGTCGCGTTTCCAAGTCCAATAGAACCAGTCCATAAGTAATACTGTTTAAATGGATATCTGGGACCTACCACACCGTCATATCCTGTTTTACCCACAGATGATCTTATTTTTAAGAGATTAAAAATATCATTGTTGGTGAATTTTTCGTTTGATATAATCCATGCACCAGAAATGGCTGGATAAAAACCGTACCTGTTACCTTTTGCATAATTATCGGATCCACTTACGGCAAAGCCTATCTCTCCAATATATTTTTTTTTAAAAGAATAATTGATCCTGCCCGCAATATTTTGAAAAGCATAATCAATGTTATTCCCTGCATTACTATTTTGACTTGCGTCAACATGCTTTTCATATTGTAAATAATTTAATGCAGATTTAATATCATGCGAGCCAAATCTCTTATCAAAACCGATTCCCCCTTTAAGCTGCACCCAACTCCATTGATTTGTACCATAATCATCGTATATACTGTAATTGGTATTCTTATCCGTTGTTTGGATAATTCCATCAATCATTCGTGCATAGTTTTTTGTAACATTATAAGTGCCTCTTGTCCAACCACTATATGAGGCGCCTTGGGTCAGGTAAAGTCCTTCTAATAGTGAGCATAAATCTTCTTTTAAAAAGAAATTCACTTGTAGGCTTCTATCTGAATTAGAATGGTATCCCAATTCTTTAATGGAAGCTAAAGGATTATCTGGATATACCGTAGTCCCTGGATAACTTCCATCTTCATTTATCGGATGATAAATATTATTGGGATATCGTTCAAGGTTATTCCATAAATTCTGAGCATTATAAGCAGGGCGACCTCGATTTTCGGCTCTTCCACCTAAATCAACTCTTCCTTCTAAAAAACCAAACAATTTGAAATCAAAATTAGAGCGTATATTGAATTGTTGAAGCTGGACATTTGAATGTCTGTCATCTGTTTTTACATTATAGTGTCCGTTAGTTTTTGTAAAATTAAACAACACGAAATATTTTGCTAAATCTGAACCACCTGTCACGTTTATATCAGCAGATACATAAGGTGATGATTGCTTAATAACTTCTTTATACCAATCGGTATCAATACCTCTACCTTCTTTATAATTAAGCAGATCATCCTCTGAAAATCGAGGTGTCCATCGTTTCTGATCATTACTTATTGCCTCGTTATATAATGAGGCATAATCATAAGAGTTTAAGGGTTTGTTAATGATTGCCGGTTGCTGGATTCCATATTTCACATTAAATTTTACTTTAGGATCAGATTTTATACCTCTTTTAGTTTCAATCCAGATTACTCCATTCGCACCTTGCATTCCAAATGTAATAAGGCTGGCTGCATCTTTGAAAACCGATATGTTCTCAATTTCGCTAGGAACAAAATATCGTATATGAGAGGATGGGACTTGAAACCCATCGACGAATACAATATAGTTGCCATAATTATAGGAACCTATACCCCTTATTCTTAACCAAGATCCTTCCATTCCTGGTTCTCTACTTCCCTGTGAAATATGAACGCCAGGTAATAATCCATACATGGTATCAAAAAGGTTTGAGGCAGGAGTTTTGTCGAGAACATCCCCATCTACTTTTGATGTTGACGCCGTCGATAATTCTTTTGTGACTTTAAATAAACTTCCAGGTTCCACCCTAAGCTCATAATTAACAGAATCTCTTTTAAAATATTGTCCACGAATAGGTGTAAATGGAACAATGAAAAAAAGAGGGGCTAAAACCAAATATCTGTATTTTTTAATTTTGATATAACTTCTCATTCAAACCATTGTTTTAAAATTAATATCCAGGATTTTGAATTAAATAACCCTTATTGACTTCCGTTACTGGAAAAGGACTTAAATACTGGTTTGGGTTCCAAAACCCGTTATACATTTCTTTTATAGTATAATCAATATAGTCTTTTGGCTCAAAAGCATACTCTCCATTTTTATATGTAAATCTGAAAGTGTAATGAGGCCCCCCAATAATCCCGTTACCTATATCTTTGTGCTTCCAGTGCTTTACATCATATAAACGATGTGCCTCTTCATAAAACTCTACCGCCCATTCTTTTTGTATAATTTCCCTTAATTTTTCTTGATCGGTTTCTGTTATTTCAGGCACACCCCCTCTTTTTCTTATTATATTTAAGTTCTTTAAAGATTCAGTGGAATTGTTGATTTCATTATATGCTTCTGCTAGATTTAAATAGAATTCTGCTAAACGGTATACTGGAAATTCAAACCAGTCTCTTCTGCCCGCTTTGTACCAGAATTTCACTCTTCTACCACATCCTTCCCCATTTCCAATACCTTCCCAAGTAGAGCCATAAGTCAAAGCCCTAGCATTCCAAAAGTCGTCATTGGGGTTATTCCACGCATCCAAACCGGCACCACTTGCAGAAGCCTTATACCTAGGTTCCATTTCCATTATTTTCTTATAATAATCTGAGTATGGTAGTAGCTCATCAACATTTGGCCAAACCTGAGCAGTTCCATCAGCTTTTGAATACTGAGACAACTGATTAAAACTCATAGCATTAGCTCCGCCACTAGGGCCCAAAGGATAATATTTGTTCCCGTCTGCATCTGAGGAATACTGGGCTTTATAGGCTATTAAAACTTCTGGATTGCTTGGTGTGGCGACGGCCGTTCCATAGTCATCCAACGGAGATCCCGTGTTTATAATGTAATTTGTTCCAGAGGTTTCCGCCCATTTAATAACTGCTTCATTTGCTTTAATCGCGTCGTCCCAACGCGACATATCATGTTGTCCAAAACAAATCAGGTCATTATTTTCTCCAAGATCCAAATAAGGGGTTGCACTATTGAATAAAGGCCTGGCCGCAAACATTAGGGCTTCGGCTTTTACCGCTAATGCTACGCCCTTGGTGGCTCTACCATGCATCTCTTTAGGGTACGAATCAGGCAAATCAACTACAGCCTCATCACATAAAGTTATAATATGTTGTAACACCTCATAAAGGTTTGAACGGGGAATTATTATATCATCAATTGAATTAAGGCTTTGGGTAACAATGGGAACTCCTCCATATCGTTTAAACATTTCTGAATAACGATAAGCAATTAGTGTAGCCATTTCAGCCTTTACTTGTAGTTTCTCGGCGTTAGACATATCCTGCACTTTGTCGATATTTTCAATAACAAGATAATTATGTCTTATGGCAACATAATTAGCAAGAAAACTGTCATCACTTAAGGGTATTCCTGTTCCATCATCAGCCGTCATTCCTCCATGAGCGATCATCCAGCCATCCTCGTAAGAATGCCTTATGGCACACAATTCTCCTGAAAAGAGCCCCATCGTACCCGATCTCATCCCCCAAGTTCTATTATGATCCCATCCATTTGTAGTAATTCCGGCAATTAAACTATATGAATATGCTGTGGCTATAGCTCCAAGTGCTTTTTGTTTTGTTGAAAAAACAGAATCAACTGGCAAATCGCTACCAATTGGTTTTTTTAGTATATCATCTACACAAGAGGTAAACAGGATACTTAAAAAGAATATACCAATAATTGTTTTTTTAACTTTCATAGTATAGCTAGTGTTTAAAATTGAAAATTAATCCCAAAATTGCAGCTCTTTGTAGGAGGATATAAAAAACCTTCCGTGCTTTCAGCAGAAGCAGCTTGTTCAGGATCGTAACCATCAATTAATTTGGCTCCCCAAGTAAACAAATTCATGCCATTTGCATATATCTTTATACTTGATAATTTTATGTTTTTTAACCTTCCGAGATTTGTAAAAGTATAGGCTAATTCAATATTTTTTAATCTTATAAATTGAGTTGAATTTAACCATATATCATTAACAACCCCGTTCTGAGAGTCAATGGTGCGAATGGAAGCTTTGGGAAAAGTAGGAGTTATACCTTGTTCAACTTTTTCCGGAGTCCATCTGCCATCAAATTGATATTGAAGTGCGTTACCGTGAACGGTGTAAAAGGGGTTTGAAATATAAAGAGAATTCATAAGTATTGAACCTCCACGGCTCCCATTCAACAATATATTCATACTAAGACCTTTATAGCCGAAAACTATATTGGAGCTAAATGAATAAAGAGGCAAATTAGGATATCCCAGTGGTGTCTGGTCTTGTGCGTTAATTTTTCCATCCCCATTTATATCTATATATCTTACATCTCCGGGAGCAACCTTATTTCCATCAAATTCAATATAGGGGCGATTACTAGCCTCTTCTTCATTATTGTAAAAACCCTCCATTTGATACCCCTTATATTGACCTATCGAGAAGCCGGTCGTATTCATCCATTCATATGGATGAGAAGGTTCATCCATAAATAGAATCTTATTTTTTGCATACGAAAGATTAAATGTAATCCCGTATAGAAAATGGCTTAATTGATCTTTCCAGCCAATAGCAAGTTCGTATCCTTTGTTACTGACTTTCCCAATATTAGCGGGAGCTAAATCGGCAGCAACAATTCCTGGTATTGTACCCCGATTCCATAATATGTTATTCCTTTTTTCTTGAAAATAATCTCCAGTAAAAGTGAGCCTGTTATCAAACATGTATATATCAATCCCAAGGTTTGATTTTTGAGCTTTTTCCCATGTTACGTGTGGATTACCTACTTCATCCTCCATATATCCGCTATAGTGAGGATCAGCATAAGAGCCATTAGTGTTGCCAAAAGGATAACCTCCCAACACCCAATATCCCCCCGAACGCCATGAATTGGGCAAATAAAGGAATCTGTCGCCCCCTATTTGATCATTCCCCACAAAACCGTATGAAAATCTAGTTTTTAACCACGAAATAAAAACGTTTTCAGGAAAGAAATCTTCTTCGGAAATAATCCAACCTGCAGAAAACGATGGGAAAAAACCAAATCTTTTTCCTTCTGGGAAATTTTCGGAACCGTTATAACCCATATTGAATTCTCCAAAATATCTGTTATCATAGGCGTAAGTTATTCTACTTGCCGTTCCGATAAGATTCTGGGGTACATTGTATTGCAAGGAGGGATATTTTGTTGTTTGAACATTATATAGCAAAAGGCCAGTTACTGCATGCTTATCAAATGTATTGGAATAAAATAACTTTGATTCAAGATACAAACGATTCCATTTGTTGTTATATAGGTTATCGGATACTGAATAAGGACCCGTGGTACCACCAAAAAATAATATTTCAGATTGATTTTCTGGATTACGAGTTACCTTGTATGTTGGAACTTCTTTATTATACATAGTGCCTTTCGAATAGGTGTCATTATAGGATATCGTTCCACTTAATGATAGGCCTTTGATTATAAAATCGAGATCAAACTCAAGTTTCCCTGTAATGTTCATGTTAGAAGTTCTTTTTTTTAACATGTTTCTGCTTAACATGACCCCAACGGGTGAATATCCGTTTGCTCCTTTGTTTGCTAGAGGATTGGTTTCTTGAGAATAACCTGAGACTAATTTCCCATCTAAAATGCCTGGACCAGAATATGGAGGATTACCAAAAATACCATTCCATAGCTCCCTGTAACGAAAATACATACTTGTGCCTTCTGAGGCTAAAGTCCCATCAGACTCATGAAGCTGTCCTCCAAAATCAAGGAGAATTTTCATTCTTTTGTTCACCTTCACATCAATATTGGATCGAACATTATACCTGTTGTATTTTGAGTTTACGTCCATACCTTCATATGTCGAATTATTTAATACTCCTTCTTCAGCAAAATGACCCAATGAAACAAAATAATCAAACTTATTTTCCCCGCCGGTGAAATTAATATTGAATTGCGATTGTGGGGCTATTCCACCAAAAACGTCTTTTACGGGGTTATTACTTCGGTAATATAAAGCGGGGCTATTTTTTAAAAGCTGTTTATCTTCATTGGGAATAGGCATAGCTTCCACTTCTTCAGGTGTGAAATCTTTATTATTTTTGAACTTCCACAACTCATCCTCAGTGAACAAAAACTGATAATTACCTGAAATTTTGTCATTATTAATGGCTTCGTTCCGGAAAACGGCATAGTCATACGAATTTACGGTTTTTAAGATTGATGCCAACCTTGACAGACCATACCTGTATGTAACATTAATTTTTGGTGAACCGGACTTGCCTCTTTTAGTTGTCACAATTATCACCCCATTTGCTCCTTTAACCCCGTAAACTGCAGTAGATGAAGCATCTTTTAAAATGGATATATTGTCTATTTCATTTGGGTCTAAAGCATTAAATATCTCCGCTGAAGATTGAATACCATCGATAACTATCAAAGGATCTTGACCGCTTGAATTAAAAGTTGCAACTCCTCTGATTTTTAATTTTGCGGCATTCTGGCCAGCTTCACCACTTGCTTGTGTGCTACTGATGCCAGGGACTCTTCCCACAAGAATATTAGATATATTGGCATTGGTCGAAGTTAATAAATCTTCATTTTTTATTGTAGCGATGGCGCCAGTTAACGTTTCTTTTTTTTGTGAACTATAGCCTACGACTACAATTTCGCTTAATGCTTGTGTGTCTTCATTTAAAACAATGTTGAAGATAATTCCGTCACTCGTATTGATGTTTTGTTCTATATACCCAATGTGCCTAATTCTTAAAGTTGCATCATTTTTTACATTTAATGAAAAGTATCCATTCACATCTGAAACTGTACCATTTGTGGTACCTACCTCCACAATACTTGCTCCTATCACGTTTAAACCTTTAACATCAACTATGTGACCTGTTATTTGCTTCCTGTCAGGTTGTTGAATGGTGTTTTCCGAAACAATGCGTTCAACTTCTTTTACCGGGTTGTTTTCTTTTGATTCATAGACAACAATTTGCTTATCTAAAATTGTATACGTGAGGTTTGTGTTTGAAAACAAAGCATTCAATAATTCTGTTACATTTTTTGAATTGGCATCAACGTTTACTTTTTTATCCAACAACTTTTCGCAGTTATCGGAAAAAACGAAAATGTATTCGCTGTTTTTTTCAATCTCTTCACATACTCTCTTAATGGAGGTGGTGCCAGACTTAATGGTGATTTTTTGAGAGTAGCTGTTTGATGCGGAGGAGAACAGAATGCAGAAAAACAGGAGGAACAGGGTTATTCTCATGATTTTTAGAACGTGTTTCAAATTATTGAGGTATCCTGTTTCCTCAATAGAAGATTTATTCATATCTTTGCATGATTTTAATTATTAAAAAGGGTAATTAACTTCAATTTGGCCGGGCGATATTCCTAGTATCGTTCGGCTTTTGTTTGTTGTTATCCATTTCTTTTCATAGACACTTTAAGTTAATAGGGTTCATTAACGATAAATACTTGATCATTTTCTTTTATGTATTTCGTTGAGGTCAGAAGCGCTATCGTGGTCATCACGTTATCCAGGTTTTCTGACAGGTATATTTTCCCAGTACAGGTACGCTTTTGTAGATTCAGATCGTGATCGAAATTAAACGAGAGGTTATAGTATCGGCCAATCTGTTGCAGCACTTCGGTCATCGGGGTTTTTGTGAACTCCAGGTAACCGTTTTTCCAACTGATAATTTGGTTGACATCCACTTTCAGTGTGGTGAAGGTTCCATTGTCAGCATAAAAGGCTTGCTCGCTGGGCGATAAGAAAGTTTCTTGCTTTCCTGCCGACTGCAAGCTTACACGGCCTTCTACCAATACTACCGATCGAGGGGAGTCGGGGTAGGAGGAGACGTTAAACTTGGTGCCGTACACCTTCACGTTGAAATCTCCTGTCTGCACGTGAAAGGGTCTCTTCTTGTCCGGTGCCACTTCCACGTACATCTCGCCCGATACGAGGTGAATCTCCCGCTTGTTGTCACGGAATTGAGCCGGGAACTCGAGGACGGTTCCCGAGTTTAGCCAGACTTTGCTCCCGTCAGAAAGGGTTAACGAGGAGCGTTTCCCGTACGGGATGACCAGCGAGCTGAATTTATCCGGGGCTATCGAGACCTTGCTGACCTCGTTGTTTTTTTCAGTGATTTCTGCGATATCTCCATCATGTAAGGTAACGTCTATATCATTCTGGAAAGGGATGGTCTCCTGGTTGGTGATTAGCTGAATATCTTCGTTTTTTAATAGCTCGCCAACGATAAGCTCCTTGCCTGGGGCGATATGCTCTTTTGGCGATGGGGTTAACAGGCTGATCGCGATCGCGATAACGGCAACGGCTGCGCTCGCTACAGAGACGTGCCGAACGATTTTTTGTTGTTTGGCCTTCTTGCCTTGGCGGAAGGTCGCTTGAATCGATTCCAGTAGTGCTTCTTGCTCGATAGGTGTCAATTGGCTTTTATGTAGTCCCTCGCTTTTCAAGAACCGAATCGCCTTTTGAATATCCTCGACATGCTCGGGATGGTCGGACATGAAATCATGCCAATAGTCATCCAGCTGTTCGTCCGGCAGCAATTGCCAGCAAATAAACCGCTTGTCCTTTAGAAAGTCCGTGTAACGCGAATAGTTGGAATTCATGTGTTGCGTGAATTTAATCCTGCTCGTGTTAATAAGACGATCATGAAAAGTAGTTATACCCTTTTTTTCTAAAAATCTATTACATTTAACGTTTCGGATCGAATTTTTCACGTAGACTCAAAATAGCCTTTGATACCAGCTTGCGGCACCCATGAACACTGATTTGCAGTAACTCGGAAATTTGCTTGTAATCGTACTCGTGAATGTACCGAAGGTAGATGATTTCACGTTGGCGCGGTGTAAGGGCATCCAACATCTGTGTTATTTCGTGTTTAATTTGTATTTTCTCTTCTTGCGCTATCAGAAGCGTTTCCACGTTCACGGTCATGTTAAACGTTAGTTCGAGGCTAGTGTCCATGGTTTCTAGGGTCACATGCTCTTTCCTGTTTTTATGGGTGTCAATAAGCCGGTTTTTCAGCGACCTGAACAGGTAAAATTTAATGTTCTCTGCATTGTCAAGAAGGTTGCTGTTCGTGGATAATTTGAGGAAAACATCGTGAATGGCATCCTTCACCGACTCCTTGTCAAAGCCCAGGTAGAGACCGTAGGTGAACAGGTCGTTCACGTAAGCATTGTAGATCGCTGTTATCTCGTTTCCTCTTTTCACTGGTTTTGCAAACTAAATGATAAAAAAAGCCATTCCGGTCATCTGTAAATTGGTGAATGGTACTGTTCATACAAAAATAAACATTATTTCGGATTATCCGTTTTTTGGATAGTTGATATTCTTTATCGATAATCACCTTGCAGTTTTTATTGGATGACAATGGTTAATCATCTCGATTTCTGATATATTCTCACCTATTAAACGTATATTTTTACCGGATCACACGTTTCGATTTTAAAAACATCCCCCCCTTTTTCGTAGCTTTGCGTCATGCAAAACAGACGGCTACGATGAACAAATGTAGCCATTTTATTTGAATATTGAGTCCCCTTTGAAAACCCCGTTTTCATGAAACGGCCCAAAAAGCGGTTTCCTCCCGG
>MTKW01001311.1_pt1 | contig 74653 bp, 69 predicted proteins | sample 1042761 | NCBI WGS metagenome assembly MTKW01 (sample SAMN06205366, study PRJNA360243) | anaerobic digester metagenome | biome: Wastewater treatment plant; feature: Anaerobic digester sludge; material: sludge; isolation source: anaerobic digester fed with sludge from wastewater treatment plant ... | reverse complement strand
TCTATGCAAAACGGCAAAAACCGAAGGTTATTATATCAGATGTTTGATTCACGCGGGCAAACTGCCCCGAATAATTATAAAATCAGCAGGAAATCAGGAAATCAGCAGCGGAATATACAGACTATACAAAGTTCGCACACGATATTCGCCATTTTGACATAAAAAAGCTGCTTAAGCGAGTGATTCGAGATTGCTGATACGTCATCAATTGTAAAATTGATTTTGTGGTACTGCGGCGGCAAGAATGTGGTTCGGAGCGAATTTTGGCAGGAATTATTGATTATGTTGTGTGGTTCGGGCGTTTGACAGTCTTGGCGATCATGTCATATAGAGACCTGCGCCGACGAGTTGTCCTTGACCGCGACATCGCACTGTTCGCCTTCTTCAATATGCTGCCCTTGCTTCTGTCAACGAGATATCCGAGCGACCTGTCGTTGCCATCTGCCATCGTATCCCATGTGATGAAACCTGACGGAAGAAGTACGACGGCAGTAAATCAAGCCGCACCGATATTATCCTCTTTACCGTTATGGCTCGCCCAGCTCCTGTTTCTCGCCTTATCGACGGGAGGGGCGCTATTTCTTCTGCTCACTTCTCTCGTGCTGAGGCGATTGTCCTCACGCGAGATGATCGGCGCCGGAGATATTCTGTTTGCGCTCGCCGCCGGATTAGGGAGCGACTATACGATGTCGCTTCGCATGGTACTGCTCGCATTCGTTCTGGCCATGCCCGCCGCCGTCATCATAAAATGCGCAAGTCGTGGACGGAAGAACATCGCATTCATTCCTTTTCTGGCGCTGAGCTTTCTATTGGTCAACGTATTTCCGGATGCGTGCATTTGGCAGGCATGGCAGGCGCTGAGGATATAACCCGCACGCGGCGTTTGACGTAATCAAGCGATTATGCTCTTTGAAAGCTAATTTGTTATGACAAATGATAAACTTAATGCATGAATAAAGAACCTCGTCAACAGAAGCAGCCGCCCCGTACGGAGGGACGGACCGTTTCGATTCCGACACAAGCCGTAGAATCTCGCGATCGGCAGCGGGACGCGGCCGATGCGCCCGTCCTGACGGTGATTGACGCGCGCGCCGAGCGGCGCGCCCAGCTTACGTCCACATCTGTCCGGCTCATGCCGATGGCAGCGCTCGGGATTGCCGTCTATACAGCGCTCATTATCGCATTCGTCATACTCGAGCGATCGGGAACGCTGAACGTTACGCTCGGCTACAGTGACGGCATCGAAGCGTATGCCTTATTTTCCATTCTCGTCCTCGGGCTGATCCCGATCGTGACGTCTTCCGTCCTGATCGTCGCGTTCAGGCCGACGGCCGACTACGTCCTCGGACTGGCTCCCGATGCGACTTCCTACGTCTCAGCTCCGTTCGCAGGTTTTTTTATCGGCATGTTCATATGGTGCGCCGCGCAACTCATGGCAACTTTTGATGTACCGTTCATTGAGTACCTTGCGACACCGGCAATATGGGAAAACGGCCTTTTTTACTTCGAGAAAACGTCGCTCAGCGCCCTTATCGTGCTGTTGGTCGCCGTTCTTCTGCCTGCCGTATCAATTGAATTGCTCGCACGCGGACTCATCCAGCAAGCATTGACGGCAGGGAGATCGTATGCCCTCGCGAGTGTCGTCACTTCTCTCCTTTTCGCCTTGACGTTCTTCGATGTCAACGGCTTGATCATTCTTTTTCTCGGGGGGATCGTCTCCTTTTGGATTCGACTTCGGACCGACTCCCTGATCGCATCGTCATTAGCCACCGCCTCTTTTGCGTCGGCGATGATCTTTTCTCGATCGATCTTCACCTCCATCGGTCAGTTGCTCTTCCGTATGCCCTTGATCGAGTTGTCTAAAGTGCGCGTGTACCTGCTCATGTGCGGCTTCATTCTCATCGTCCTCATGCTTGTGCCAACGGCTCTCATCAACGAGACGGGCAGGCGTATCGACACGGAATCGACAAGGTTTGACGATTCGCGACGAAGACGCAAAAAGAAAATACATGATGATAAGAAAGGGATCGCGGACGCGCCGGCGCGTTACACAATGTGGGGCATCGCCTCGTTTTGCTTGGCCGCCCTCGTCGCCCTCGTGTTCTTAATGTGATCGAAGTGAACGAAGAAGCTCAGTTGGCCTGACTGTATTTTGCGGCTTTTTCCGCGTGCTCTTCATAAGTCTTGGAAAAATCGGACGTCCCTTTGCCCGTCGCAACGAAATAAAGGTAGTCATCGGCTCCCTGCCATGTCCGGCTCGTCGCCGGCCAAAGCACCGCCTCGATAGCGACCGTTCCGGGCGAATTAATAGGTCCGGGCGGCAGTCCGCCGTGGCTGTATGTGTTGTACGCATTGCCGCGGTACTTGATAAGATCGTCATTTAAGATCCACAGGACCGGTTTCAGCCCGTCTTCCATCCGAAGATAGTTGACCGTAGCGCACGACTGAAGCATCATGTCGCGCTCAAGGCGATTTTGAAAGACTTTAGCAATTTTCGGCATTTCCACGATATTACCTTCGACCTGCACAATAGAGGCGAGCGTCATGACCTCGTCGATTGTCATGTTGAGCCTTTCCGCTCTTTCGTAGTATCCGCCCAATCTCAGATGGCGCTCCGTGTTGTTGAGGATCATTCTCAATATCTGTTGTTCCGTCGCGTTGATATCGAACCGGTACGTATCGGGCCAGAGGTAGCCCTGCAACAGCCATTCGCGGTCGGGTTTCGATTCGATTTGCGGCACAAACGAATAATCGGTAAAGAGATAAGGGCGACGCACCATGGCATCGAGAAGATCGGGGTTGAAACGCATCCCGGCATCGAGCATCTTCTGTTTCATCTGGTTGTACGTCATGCCTTCGATGAGCGTGATCGTTACGGGATCGGGCTCATTTGTCAGCACGACCATAATCTCGTCGTAACTCATGTCAGGGAGAAGATAGTGCGTCCCGTAGCGATAATGCCCGTCAAACCCGTTAAATTTCGAAAGGATCTTGAAAGCGAGTGTATTCTCGATAAGCCCCTCTTCCTTGAGCATTTCCGCGATATCTTCCGTGTCGAACTGTTGCCTGACGTAAACTTCAACGGCACCGGGCGTATCCTTGTTATACGGCGCCGAACCGTGCTCGTCAAATTGCTGTTTAAGGCTTTCCAATCGCTTGTCCTGATTACGCACGTATTGGTAACCGACGTTGAACCCGATGAGAGCGCCGGCAACAACCACGACGATCACGATCAAAATGAGAATCGGTTTAGAAATACGACGAGGCATAGGGCTCCTAACTCAACTTGTAATGCATGACGCCATTTTACCACTTCGCCCTAACGACCGCTATGTCGGCCCCGCATCCATACTGTCGCTCTCTTTACTTTTCGTATAACGGCGGGATCGATAGCACAACAGACGGCTCCGTATATCTGAGGAACTAATGCGCGTCTTCCGGCGTGACGCGTGAAGCCGATTCGTCGCGGGCGGCTTTCCCTTTGAAGACGAAGACGATCGGCGATCCGAAGAAATCGAAGTTCTCGCGAAGTCTGTTTTCAAGGTAGCGCTCGTATGAAAAATGGAGCAACCGCCTGTCATTCACAAAGAAGATGAACGTGGGCGGCGCGACGGAACCCTGCGTTGCGTAGTAGATGCGCAGCTGTCTGCCCTTCTTTTGCGGAGGGGGATGTTGGACGATCGATTCGGAGATCACCTCGTTCAGAACGCTCGTCGCGACACGCCGCGTCGAAGCTTCGTAGACGCGCAGGATGGCAGGCCACAAGCGTTGGAGATTCAGGCCCGTTTTCACGGAGATGAAGAGTATCGGCACGTACGACATAAAGTCGAAGCGCAAGCGCAGTTCCCGTTCGAACTCGGGAATCGTCATCTTCCCTTCCATGAGGTCCCACTTATTGACGAGAATGATCGACGCCTTGCCGTTGTTGTGTGCAAGGCCTGCGATCTTCGTATCTTGCTCCGCGACGCCTTCAACCGCGTCAATCATGATCAGCGAGACGTCGGCTTTATTGACGCTTTGCCTCGAACGCAAACCGCTCACAAATTCGATACGGTCGTCAACACGCGACTTGCGGCGAAGCCCCGCCGTATCATAAATCAAAAAACGGCCGTGTTCATTTTCAAAGAAACTGTCGATCGCGTCTCGCGTCGTGCCGGGTATATCGGAGACGATACTGCGCTCCTCGCCGATGAGCAAATTGCAGAGCGACGACTTGCCGACGTTGGGACGCCCGACGACGGCCAATGAGATGTAATCGTGAGTATCTTCTTCAACGGTCATCGCCTTCATGGGAGCCGACACGGCGTCGAGCAGTTCTGATAAACCGAGTTTGTGCGATGCGGAAATAGCGAAAATCTCGGGGAACCCGAGTTCATAGTACGCGTAGAATTCGAGCGGATCGTCGCCAGGTCTGTCTGATTTATTGACGGCGACGACGACGGGTTTTCCGCTCTTCCTCAACATCTCGGCAATGTTGTGTTCAATATCTGAAATGCCGGTGTCAAGCGCGCAGAGAAAACAGATGACGTCCGCCATCTCGATCGCAGCGTTCACTTGGTTGTGTATGAGGCGTTGCATGCTGTCATCGGCAAAATCGATACCGCCCGTGTCGATGACGGTAAAGGTGATGCCGTTCCAATCGGCTTCGCCCATGACGCGGTCACGAGTTACGCCGGGTTCGGGACCGACGATAGCGTCACGACGTCCCGTCAAAGCATTGAACAGCGTCGATTTGCCCACGTTGGGACGTCCGACGATGGCTAATACCGGCATGCTCATAACCTTCCCTCACTTTCCCCTTAGGCGAACAAAAAGCAACGTGCCTGCGGCGCGCTGCTCCTTCGTCCACGCTACACGTTCGATTATTTCTCGTCGTCGACAGACACGACTTCGCGTCCGTTGTAATACCCGCATGACTTACAAACGATGTGAGGCATTCTCAACGCATTGCACTGCGGACAACGCGAAAGATTAACGGGATTAAGTTTCCAGTTCGCGCGATGTGACCGCGATCTCTTTTTCGACCATTTTCTCTTCGGAACAGCCATTCTATGTACACCTCCCCCGAGTTAAGTTTTATAAATTTGTGTGCCTCTGCCGAGGCAACGCGCAGTTTCGTATAAGGGCGCCGGTCGAGACGCCTTATGTATTATCCTTCACCTTTGCCAAACTGTCAAACGGCGGAATCGCAATGATTCTTTACGGCATCGCGTTTCTGTCCGGAAGGACCTCCAAATGGAGCTTTGTGCTCATCGCGTGCCGGTTGTTAAGTCCGAGCGAATAACCGAGCTCGATGTTGCCGCCTTCTTCCGTCATCTCGCCCCGGACCTCGTGCGTCAGAACGGAGAACTTCATCACGCCGTACGGCGTCCGACGCTGTTCGACTCGTTGATCGCCTTTGATGAACTCGATCTCCATCTCGACATCGCCTGTCCGTCGCAGGACGACGCGGCCGTCGGGAAAGAGGCTGAGACGCGTTCTGACGACGGGCATTCCCGTCGCGTCACTCTCATCGTACGTGACATTCCAAACTTTTTCACGCTCGCGATAGGAGAATTGTCCATGCGTCATGAGCCGAACAGGCTCGAACTGTTCGCCGTCAGCCCACTGACTGCTCGTCAGGTTGATGATCGCTTCTCGGTTTATATCGGCTGCGGCAAGCACCCAAATCCCTCCTCGTCTTCGCACGTCTCCAAGTCAACATGATGTACGAATTCAATGGACATGTCAAGAAAGCGCTCTGCCTGACGTCGAAACGTATCGCCTGTGTCGCTGCAGTAAAAGTGCGTTTCGGCGCGATCTGATTCGTCTTCGCCATCACCGGAGGGGGCACTCCATCCGTTGTCGTCTAAAATCGCTCGCACTTCACTCACGACGGCGGGAGCGCAATCGGTCAGGATCGTCTCTTTCGGAAGCGCTCGCGCGATCGGCTCCGCCAGGAGGGGAAAATGCGTGCAACCGAGGATGACGACGTCGGGATTAAATGACTTCATCGAGCAGAGGTAGCGTTGCGCTATTCTATCGGGGATGTCGCCTTTCCACCAACCCTCTTCGACGAGCGGTACGAATAGCGGGCAAGCCTGCTGCCGTATGTCGGGTCGCTTCAGCCCTCTCTCGCGTACGAGCTCGTGAATTTTATCGACGTAGACTTCGCTCGTTACCGTCGTATCCGTCCCGAGAATGCCGATGCGGACATCGTCACCGTGTTGTTCGGGCAGAATCTCGTACGCCATCTTCGCCCCGCATCCGACAACTTCGATCACGGGAACGGGATGTGCGCGGCTCCTGACATCATCGCCTGCGACGGCGCTCGCCGTATTGCACGCGATGACGATCATCTTGACGCCTTTTCGCAGAAGAAAATCGGTGATCTGTATGGCGTAATGCCTCACCGTGTCGGCAGCTTTCGAGCCGTAAGGCGAGCGGCCGAGATCGCCGAAGTAGATAAAAGACTCCGCGGGAAACGCGTCACGAAGCATCTTCAAGACAGTCAAACCGCCGATCCCCGAATCGAAGATCCCGATCGGCCGAGTCGCCATGTCATGTGTGCGTTGATCCCGCTCGTCCATTTGCCGTATATCCTTTGCCCGACACGGTGTATCGGGTTTCCGAAACGACGTCAATACGCTTTGCCCCAGAAAACGGAATGCTGCGCGACTTTTCCGCACACGACACAGACGCGACCGTCCACGTCGCCGTCTTCTTCAAGACAACGCGAGGTTGCCGTCGTCAATTCTTTAATTTTAGCTTCACAGTCGGCTGAACCGCACCAGGGGGCGCGGATGAAGCCGGGCTTCTCTTCAATCGTCTTCGCGAAGTCGTCAAGATTGTCGACGTCGTAGATCCGCTCTTTCATAAATTTCTCGGCACGCTCGAGCATGCGCGCATGAAGAGCGTCGAGGAGAACGGGAATCTCTTTTGCGACGTTCTCAAGCGGAACAAACGTCTTCTGGCGGTTGTCGCGTGACACGGCGACGCACTGACGATTCGCGACATCGCGCGGCCCGATCTCAAGACGAATCGGGACACCCTTCATCTCGTACTCTGAGAACTTCCATCCCGGCATCCTGTCGCTGTCGTCGAGGTACACGCGCAGTCCGACTGCTTTTAACGCGTCCTTCAGTTTGATCGCTTCTTCGAGGACACCTTCCTTATGAGTGGCGATGGGTATAATGACGACTTGAATCGGCGCAACGGCAGGAGGCAACACGAGACCTTCGTCGTCTCCGTGTACCATGATGATGCCGCCGATCGAGCGCGATGAGACCCCCCACGACGTCTGATGTACGTAGCGCAGCTGATTATCTTTATCGGTGTATTGTATGTCGAACGCCTTGGCGAAGCCGTCGCCGAGGTAGTGCGTCGTGCCAGACTGCAAAGCTTTGCCGTCATGCATCATCGCCTCAACCGTGAACGTTTTGACGGCGCCGGCGAATTTCTCGGAATCGCTCTTGAGCCCTCTCAGAACAGGGATCGCAAGCGCGTTGCGGTAAAACTCTTCGTAGACGTCGAGCAGCAGAAGCGTCTCCTCCATCGCGTCTTCTTCAGTCGCGTGCGCCGTATGGCCTTCCTGCCAGAAAAACTCGCGCGTGCGCAGGAACGGACGTGTCGTCTTCTCCCACCGGACGACAGAGACCCACTGATTGTAGAGCTTCGGCAAGTCGCGCCAGCTTTGGATGATCTCGGCATAGTGGTCACAGAAAAGCACTTCCGACGTGGGGCGTACGCACAGGCGTTCCGTAAGCCGTTCTTCGCCGCCGTGCGTCACCCAGGCAACCTCCGGAGCGAAACCTTCGACGTGCTCTTTCTCCTTCTGCAGCATGCTCTCCGGAATGAACAGGGGCATCATGACGTTCTCGTGACCTGTCTCCTTGAAGCGGCGATCGAGCTCCTCCGTAATCAGTTCCCAAATCGCATAGCCGTAAGGGCGAAGGATGATACACCCGCGCACGTTCGAATAAGAGCAAAGCTCGGCTCCGAGACAAATGTCGGTGTACCAGCGCGCAAAATCTTCATCGCGCGACGTGATCGATTCAACATATTTTTCAATTTTACTCAAGTTTGTATCTCCCAAAAAAGATCATCATAAAGGTGATTAGGCGAGCCCCAAAACTTCTACTGTCTGAATGGCGATCGACAGCTCTTCGTTCGTCGGAATGACGAAGACTTCGACGGATGAACCGTCGGCGGATATTTTCACTTCCTCGCCGTGTGTCGAGGCGTTGAGCTCTTCGTCGATCTTCAGGCCTAGGAAACTGAGGTCGTCACAGATGGCTTTGCGTACGAGGCCGTCATTCTCGCCGATACCGGCCGTGAAGACGATCGAATCGATCCCGCCGAGCGCAGCAACGTAAGAGCCGATGATTTTGACGGCCTGATAACAGAACATGTCGAGGGCGAGCTCCGCGCGCTCGTTGCCTTTCGAGGCGGCGGCGTGCAGATCGCGGAAATCGGAGCTGACGCCGGAGATTCCCCATACGCCGCTCTCTTTATTCAGGATGTTATCGACGTCTTTGGCCTCGTCACCGTCAATTTCCGCAATAAAGGACACGATAGCGGGATCGATGCTTCCGCTGCGCGTTCCCATCATGATTCCCTCAAGAGGCGTCAGTCCCATCGACGTATCGACGCACTTTCCGCCCTTGATCGCGGCAAACGAGGAGCCGTTCCCGAGGTGGCACGTGATGAGGCGATGCCCATCCCCGCCGCACTTCGTCATTTCGGCGGCACGACGCGCGACGTAAGCGTGCGACGTCCCGTGGAAGCCGTAACGGCGGACATTGTGCTCTTCATAGTAACGGTACGGCAATCCGTACATGTAAGCCTTCGGAGGCATCGTCTGATGGAATGCAGTGTCGAAGACGCCGACCTGCGGGATGCCGGGCATCAATTTTTCACTGACTTCGACGCCGGTCAAGTTCGCCGGATTGTGGAGCGGACTCCACGGGAAGCACTTGCGGACGGCATCTTTGCTCGGCTGCGTCATCACCGTTGGTTTCGAAAAATAAGGCCCTCCGTGGACGATGCGGTGACCGACAGCCGCGATGTCTTCGAGACTCTCAAGGATAGCGGCTTCGGGATCGAGCAGCGTGTCGATCATCGTGCGTACGGCGTCGCTGTGCGATTCAAATGTACGCCCCTCGTTGATGTCACGACCCGACGCGTCTTCGTGCTTGAAGTTCGAGTTTGGAATCCCGATTCTTTCGCAGAGACCTTTTGCAATGACGGTTTTGTTGTCATAGTCGAATAATTGATACTTGAGCGATGAGCTGCCTGAGTTGATTACGAGAATTTTCATGATGGCTCCTGTCTTTTGCTATCTATTTTTTGTAATTTAATCCTAATTTATTTATCTCGCAAAGGGCGAACGCCTTTACGCTTCTTCCATCGCCTGCAGACACGTCAGAGCGATAACCCCGACGATGTCGGACGTCTCACAGCCGCGCGACAAGTCATTGACCGGCTTGGCGATGCCCTGCAGCATCGGGCCGTAGGCGTCGGCTCCCGCCAACCGCTGCACGAGCTTGTGTCCGATATTTCCCGAGTCGAGATCGGGAAAGATCAAACAGTTAGCGCGCCCGGCGAGGACACTGTCGGGAATTTTGAACTTGGCGACAGCCGGAACGAGCGCTGCGTCAACCTGAAGCTCTCCGTCGATCATGAGGTCGGGCGCTTTCTCACGGGCGAGACGCGTCGCCTCGGCAACCTTCTGCGGGCTCTCCCCTTTACCGCTCCCGTAGCTCGAGTACGAGAGGAGCGCGACGCGAGCCTCCGTTCCCGTCAACGTCTCCCATGTGCGCGCTGACGCGACGGCGATATCAGATAACTCATCGGCCGCAGGGTCGACGTTAAGAGCGCAATCGGCCATTAGAAACAGTTCCTCGTGACTGCGGGAGTTTTCGGGGATGACCATGAGGAAAAAGGCCGAGACGAGCTTCGTACCCGGCTTCGTGCGCAGAATCTGCAAGGCCGGCCTCAACGTGTCTGCCGTCGTGTTGACGGCGCCGGCGACGAGACCGTCGGCAACACCGAGCTTGACAAGCATAATCCCGAAAGGCGTCGGTTGAAGCATCGTCGCTTTCGCCAGTTCTTCCGTCATGCCCTTCTTCTTGCGAAGCTCATAATACACGTCCGCCATTTCGTCAAAGCGTTCATATTCACTCGGTTCAATAAAGGTTGCTTCACTAAGATCGACATCGGGAAACTTTGCCGTGACTTCATTACAGTTCCCGATCAATATAATATCGGCGATTCCCTCCGCCATGACATACGCCGCCGCATCGATTACGCGTCTGTCGCCGCTTTCCGGCAACACGATTGTCTTGCGGTTTGCTCGCACTTTCGCCTTTACGTTCGCTACAAAACTCATGCCCGACAACTCCTCTCTCACGCTCGGAAAATGCTTTAAATTACCGTTTTGAATTATAGCATACGACGAGACAGTCTAACCCTTAACGGCGGCTCTTTACGGCCATCTAACGAAGTGCTAACAGGACGGCTGTATTATCCTCCGCGACTAGAAGGTAAGTGACTGACGTAGAGCCCGGTCGATACCAGCCGCCGAAGATGTCGCTCGTTTGGCTGCCCGCATAGTGGCGCATCAGGACTTCACGCGCCGAATCGATCAGGAGCGAGTCGTCCGCGACACGTCCGAGGACGAGCGCCAATGCATAATCGCTCGGCAAGGCAGATTGTCCGGATTGACTTCCGGTGACGGGATTCCATCCCGCCGGCAGTCTCTTCTCATCGCGTAAAGCCGATCGGACAAAGGAAACAAAATCGCGGCGAATAACGCCGACCTCAGCCAGATGGATGGAGATCTCGAGCTGCTCGCGCGTCGATGACATGACGCCGCCGCCCGTTACGGAAAGATAGCTCGCCGTATCGCTCCTGTAAGCCGAGGCATAGAGTGGAAGGCTGCTCTCAAGCAGAGCGCCTTCTACGATGTTCCGCCACTCACCGGCGATGGTGGCCCAAGCTGGTTCAAAACGCGCAAACGCAGATATCGCCCACAAGTCGATGTCGGCGAGATGCGTGCCGGGACTTCGCTCGATCGGAGCGTCTTCGCCAGGCTCGGGCGTTGACTCGGGGATCGGGTCATCCCATTCATCGAGCGCCAACAGCATGCGCGGCCCCGCGAGCAACTCGCTGTCTGTCTTCCCGTCACGAAAAACGGGCAAGAGCGCGGCGGACTCTTTGCGTATGCGTCGCTCAAGATCGCGCCCGCCGAACTGTTGATAGCCTTCCATGAGCGCTCGCGCGTACGAAAGCGTCACGCTCCAGTGCGGATCGACAGGATTAAAAACTTCAGGGAATTCATCGACATCGTCTCGATTATCTTGTCCCGCCGGATGCGGCTCATCGGCACGATTTGCGGACGTTTCTGCGCTCACGAGTGCCGACGCGTGAAATTCGGCTCCCGAAGGTCGAAAAGCGCGGTCAAAGGCGTCGACCCATTTGAGGAAAGCGGCCCGCTCATTCATCCTGACGAGCGCTCTGCCGTACCGTATCTGGTCGCCTGCCAGGAAACCTGCCGTCTTCGTTCCGGTAAATCCCCGTCGCTGCGATGTTTCGTAGGAGCTCGCCAAGAGGCCGTCCGCTTCCTCACCTTTTACCGTAATCGACGTCGCGAGGTGTCGATCCATTATTTTCCTGACGCCGGGCGCAAGGAGATCCGGGTCGAATTCACCCGCTGAAGATGCCGCTCCGGGCAGAGGCGGGAGTGTGACGCTTCTTCGCCCCGAAAACACAAATTCGAAAAGGATAACGGCCAAAACAGTAAGCACAAGTGCGCCCGCCACGATGAGCAAAACGATCCGTTTCCTTTTTGACATTTATCGATCCATCCTTTAGCTTTATTTTAACACCTGGACCATGGGGACGGATACCAAATGGAAACATGCGGACTGACAGCTGAATACAACCCATTTCACAAAGGGCATGCACGCCAGCTCGAAATGATTCGAGAGATTCTCGGTCGCGACGTCGGCATCGTCGTCTGTCTGTCGGGGCCGTTCTGTCAACACGGAGTCCCCGCCTTGCTCGACAAAAGCGTTCGCGCAAGCATCGCCCTCAACCGGGGAGCCGATCTTGTCATCGAGTTGCCGCAGGCGTTTGCCATTGCGTCCGCCGAACGGTTCGCCGATGGAGCGATCGCCATTCTCCGATCGACAGGCGTCATCCGCAACATCGCCTACGGCTGCGAACATCACGATGACCGTGACGCCGTTCAGGAAGTGGCCTACCTCCTAACGGAAGAGCCGCAAGAGCTCTACGACAACATCCGCGACGGTATACGCGACGGAAAAGGGTATGCGGCATCCCGGGCTGATGCAATCGCGAACTTGACAGGCGACGAGCGGCACAAAGCGATCTTGGAATCGCCTAACACAATCCTCGCCGTCGAATACGAAAAAGCGCTGAGAAGACAACGACACAGGACAGAGGACAACGGATCCGACGACATTGCGACGCCACATGAGATTAAAACGATCGCCCTTCCCCTTTTCGATAAACATAATCAATCGTCGACCGCCGTGCGCCGAGCAGTCTCGCGGGCGAAATACAGAACGGCGAATGACGAATCCGCCGGCACACGCTTACTATTAGAAGTCTTCCGTTATCTTTCTAAGGTGTTGACGCACAATTCGGCAGCCGCAGTCATGAAGGCCATCGCCGAGGAAAAAGGCCTCGTAACAGAGGAAATGATCGCACCGTCGCTTCTCCTTTCGCCCCGCTTTCGCGATGTCAACGCTCTCAGGGAAGTAAACGGCATGCAGGGCGGTCTCGCTGAACGGCTCAGTGGAGCGCTGCGCGACGATCCGCTCAACGTCCTGCGAGATCAACATAATGCAGACGACGAAGACGAATCACGCGAAGATCATTCAACAGACTCACCGCTCCCCTACGATCGCTTTATTAGGCAAATGGCGACGCGCGCCCACCCCGCTTCACGTATACGGCGTGCGATCCTCGCCGCCTCCTTTGATATCGGAAGTAAGGACACGGTATTGTGTCACGACGGCCCTCAGTATTTACGGGTTCTCGGTTTCACGCGTCGCGGCAGGCGCTTGCTCTCCTTTATGCGCCACACGGCCACGCTGCCCGTCTTGATGAATGCGTCAGACTACCGCTCTCTCAAAACTGAATCGGCACGCCGTCAGGCCGAACTAGATCTCTATGCTCAGGCGTGGTGGAATCATTTTGCTTCGTTGCATGACACCGATGAATTTAAGAGAAACGCCGTTATTTTGAAGTAACCGCATTCCTCAAAAAACAGAGCGGCATCGAGAAACTGATGTTGCGACCGAAACAGTGATTTATCCTGATGCATTGCGTTTGCATCAATTGTCTCTTCAAGAAAATTTGCGTTTTCTTACTCTGGCCACCAAGAACAGCAGACCGACCGCAAACAAGATCGCCAAACCTGCGATGTGGTGCGGCCTAAGGCCTTCGGCCGCTTCATCAACGACTACGGAAATACAAGAAATAGCAGAACAATTCACTACAATGAAGCCTGTAGAGGCGTCTCCCGAGACCACGCATGAGTAATCGTCACAGACATTGCACTCAGAAATTGTATATACGATCTCCTCACCGCCCTCATACTTATCGAGATCGGTAAACGTACCCGACCAGTTGTTCGACTCGGATAGTTTCAGCTCCTTACCGGTATTGATATCGTTAGCGAAAAGCTTGATCGTAACATATTTAGAACGTTCGCAGGTCGGGTTCTCCGAATCTTCCCATTGTATTCTCACATCAACCGAGGTCTTCTCAGCTGATTGATCTGCAAAAACTTTACTCGGAAAATTGAGAGCAAAACTAAACAAAATTAAAAAAACTACCAGAGTTACTGAAGTAGAATTCTTTTTCATTTTGTTCATTTTGCTACCTCCCCCGGCACACTTTGCATATCAGCGCAAAGCAAATTATCGAATCAATTTATCTGTACAGGTATGGCAAAAGTTATGGTCAATAATATAAACACCTTTTTCTTTTATCTCGCCAATTGAATTACTCAACCACGTTACCGGAATTCAAGCTACCCTTCCCCATAGATCAGCCACACCAGCGTTGTATGCACAGAGATAACATTCCGCTCCACTCAGAAAGAGTGTAAATCGCTATTTCAAGTTAAAGCAAATTGCTATTAAAAATCCTCGTGCATTTATATTCACTTCTACCGCACAAAACCAACAACGCACTGCGAATAAAACATATCTTCACACACATTGTCAAAAAATCGGTCCGTTTTGCGCTTTGTCCAATAAACTAGAGTCAGAATAACACGCATTTTTCAATTGTCAAGTGAATTTTCACATATTTATACTAAATTTTCACGATAATGTCACAGTACATCTCAAGGACATTTATGTATACGACAAATCTCAATGTCAAATATATTTAGCTGCGAACATTTAAGTGTTACTTAATCATTTTGTTCGAACGGAAACTGTGAAAAAGGCGAGTATCAGGGCATAAGACTGAGTGAGACGGTAAGGTTGACGCGCGATCGGAGCCGCGAATCAGACAAAATTTGTTCGGCAAAGCTTGAGATGGCCGGCATGTGGTAAAGTGAATAAGGTTAACCGATTTATATAAGGAGGTTGCACGGATGAAAAAAAACATTTTTGATTTACTTGTCGAACGCGGGTATGTCGCTCAAGTCACTCACGAAGATGAGGTGCGCGACTATTTGTCGGAAGAGGGTGCGACTTTCTACATCGGCTTTGATCCTACGGCTGACAGCCTTCACGCCGGTCACCTGCTCCAACTGATGGTCATGCGGCATATGCAGGAAGCCGGAATTGTCCCGATCGCGCTGATGGGCGGCGGCACGGGATACATCGGCGACCCGTCCGGGCGCACCGATATGCGTTCCGTCATGTCTCCGGAGACGATCGAGTACAATGTCGGGTGTTTCGCCGAGCAGATGAAGCGTATCCTCGACATCAGTGAAGGCAAAATCATCTTTGCCAATAATGCCGATTGGCTCGTTCCGATGAACTACATTGAGTTTATTCGCGAGGTGGGACCGCATTTTACCGTCAATAGAATGCTCGGCGCCGACTGTTACAAGCAGAGGCTCGACAGCGGACTGACGTTTCTTGAGTTTAACTATATGATGCTTCAGGCGTACGACTTCCTCCAGCTCTTCCGTACGCACGGCTGCCGCCTCCAAGCGGGCGGCGATGACCAGTGGTCGAACATCATCGCGGGCGCCGAATTGATCCGGCGAAAAGAGCAGGAACCTGCCTACGGCATGACGTTTCAATTGCTCACGACGGCATCGGGCGAAAAAATGGGCAAAACGGCGCGCGGCGCTCTCTGGCTCGATGAGGATAAATGTTCCGTCTACGATTTCTATCAGTACTGGAGAAATGTTGAGGACGAAGTCGTCACGCGGTCCATGCGACTTCTGACGATGCTCCCTCTCGAAGAGATAGAAGAATACGATAAGCTCAAGGGCTCCGACATCAATGTCGCTAAAGAGCGACTCGCCCTTGAGGTGACATCGATCGTCCATGGACGCGAGAAGGCGGAACTGGCGGCCCAAGCTGCTCGCGCCGTCTTCGGCACGGGCGGTGATGACGCGTCGATTCCGACGGAAATTATCTCACGCGAAGATATCGGCTCGACGTTTATCGATATCTTGGCAAAATACGGCCTGACGGCTTCAAAAAGTGAAGCGCGTCGCCTGATCGGTCAAGGCGGATTCTACGTCGGCAATGAGAATGTCCGTGAATTATTCTCCACACTCGACGAGGATTTGCTCACCGACGGCGAACTGGTCGTCCGCCTAGGTAAAAAGCGGCACGTCAAGCTCGTGATCGAACAGCGAAACTAATACGGAATTATAAAGTTTCAGGAAATGTGAAAAGCGCGAGCGTCCCCTGTCGACAATCGAGTCGTACGTTGTCGGGACGTTTCGTGCACGCGCAATTGCTCAAGGCGAGAGCGCGCGTCAACGGCAAGGTGACGTCGTCGAGCTCCCAGCGAAGGCCTTTGATCGTGAGACCGAGGACGCCGTCGTCGAGAGGCTGTGCGGAAAAGAGAAATCGCCTCTTCCCTGCCCGCGCAAAACAGTCGCGGTGAAAGACGGGCAGGAGCGTAATCGGTCCCTTGACGACGCGCCCGAGCGTCGTCCCGTCCGTCATGAAGACATCGGCGCCTCGTCGCGCCGCCAAGACGGTCAAGGCGAGATTGGCGATCGTATGGTCTTGACGAGAACCGAAACAGTTGAGAAAGAGGAGCGATACTCCCGTCAAATCATCGTGTTTATCGAATGTTGCGTAAAGGTCGCCCTCATCGTGCGGCAATCGCTCTCCCAGTGTTTGAAGAACGGCGGCGGCCAAAGCGAGTTCGCCGTCCGTGTAATCTTTGTCGATCGGAAAGATCATCGTCTCTGTCGACTCATGAAAGGAACGCTCGCGACCGCCCTTGATCGAATCGAAATCCCCTGCGACGAGATCGGGATGAAAACCGAGACGAATGACGTGATCGGCTCCGCCGTCCGCAGCGACGATCCGTTTCGACCGCTCAAGCAACAGCGAGGCGAAGAGGTCCTCCGGACCCGGTCGTCCCGCAAGCGCGACGACTGCATCAAACAACGGGATGGTCATGCTCTATAATTTCGCCTTGGCGAGCCTGATCGCGCGACCGAGAGATTCGGCAGCCTCTTGCGGCGCTTCCTGTCCGAAGACGGCCGATCCGGCGACGATCATGTCGGCGCCGGCGCGGACGATCTCCGCGGCATTGTCGAGCGTCACGCCGCCGTCGACCTGCAGGCGAATCGGCAGACCGGAAGCGTCGATCATCGCACGCGTCTCTTTTATCTTATCCATCACTTGCGGGATAAAGGATTGGCCGCTGAAGCCGGGATTGACCGACATCAACAGGATCATGTCGAGATCGGGCAGCAACCACCGGATCGTCTCGATCGGTGTCGCGGGATTCAACGAAATACCGGCGTAACACCCGAGCGCCCTGATCTCGCTCAGAGTCCTCTGCGCGTGGACTAGAACCTCCTGGTGAACGACGAGGGTCGACGCACCGGCCTGCGCGTACGACTTCAACAGCCGATCGGGGTTCGTCACCATGAGGTGTACATCGAGCTGTTTGTCGGTCCGCTTTGAAAGCGCTTTGATGACGGGAGGACCGAACGTCAAATTCGGCACGAAATGACCGTCCATGACATCGCAGTGAACCATATCGATGGCGTCGCCCAGCGCGTTGACTTCCGCGGCGAGATTCGCAAGATCGGCCGAAAGGATCGAAGGACATAGAAGCACGCGGGAACGATTCGCGAAGACATCCTCGCGTTCAATTGCCTTAATTTCACAACTCATCGCATGGTTCCTCCCCGATCAACACGGATCGTTCTAATCCTCTTCGGACGCAGGGGTCGTCGTTGTAGGCGGATCTGTCGGCGGCGTTGTAGGCGGATCTGTCGGCGGCGTTGTAGGCGGGTCGGTCGGCGGCGAAGTCGGAGGAGGCGGCGGATCGATGTAATTCTGGTAGTCAAGCTCCGACCCGTAAATGAGATCGACACCGTCCGCGGGATTGAACGTCACGCCGGGCGCCGGCGATTGCAAGATAATGTAGATCTTGCCCGCATCGTCTTTGTTGAGCGGATTCAACGAAGTTGTCGATTCGCTCCAACGCTTCATGCGAATCGTCGAAACGCCGAGATTTGACAGTTTCTGATTGGCAACGGCAAAAGTCGACCCCTCCAAAAGCGGCATTGTCTGATCGGTTTTAGGCGTTGTCGTCGGATTCTCAAAGTAATATAGCTCCTGCGCCGTCCCTACGACAATCGTAACGGGCGTATTTTGCGGAACTCTCGTTCTCGGCTCGGGCGTCTGCTGGATAATCCATTTATCATTAGCGGGCGGGGCTTTGCCGGAAATGTATGACTCACCGCCGATGAGCAGCGAATGCTCCGTGAGCAGTTCGATCGCCACCTCATATCTCAGACCGGTAATACTCGGCACCAGAACGTGAGAAGGACCCCCGCTGTACACGAGTTCAATCGTGGCGCCGTGAGGAACGAGCTCGCCGGCTTCGGGGTTGGTCCTGATAACCTGACCTTTCGGAACGGTATCGGAAGATTCCGTCGTAAACTTCACCACAAAACCTTGCGACCGCAAGGTGATATCGGCAAGACTTGATGTCTGCCCCACAACATCGGGAACGCGTTCAGAGTCCCTGCCGATTGAGATATAGAGCGTTAAGGTGACGCCTTTCGGCTTGATCTTTACGTTTCCGTCCGATTCCGGTTCCTGCCTCAGCACGATATCGGGGAGCACTGTTTCGCTCTCTTCGAATTTCCTCTCGACCGTCATCCCTGCTTCCTCGAGCGCGGCGAGCTGATTCTGAATATCGTTCAAAGAGCTCCCTTGGAAGTTCGGAAGGACGATCTCTTCCTGATCGGGACCGGACGGATCAGACGGAGAGAATTTATTCATGAGATAAATGGTCAAGACGGCGAGCAGAGCGATGGCAACCGTCACGACCGTCACGGCAATCGCCGTCTCGCGGAATCGCGATGAGCGCCGTCTATTATAAGTCCGCTCGATCTCCTGCATCTTCCGGAAATTCGACTCCGTATTCTGGACACCGATCGCCGATGTCGAGGCATCTTCCCAAACGGCCGCCGATTTCGGGATCACGCCGTACACGCCTTGAGGATCGACCATAAAAGCGTCGAGCTCATCGACGAGTTCACGTGCAGTCTGATAACGTGCATCGGGGTTTTTCTGGATGGCGCGGTTGATGATGCGGTCGAGCGCCGGAGGGAGCGAAGAGATGATCGTCGTAGGCGCAGGCGGCACTTCTTGCAGGTGCTTGATCGCGACGGCGACAGACGACTCCCCGTCGAACGGCAGCCTCCCGGTCAGCATCTCGTAGAACATGATGCCGAGCGAATAGAGGTCCGAGCGAGCCGTCACTTGTCCGCCGCGAGCCTGCTCGGGCGAAAAATAATGGACGGAACCCATCACGACGCCGCCTGTCAGCGTAATCGTGTTGGTGCTCGACGCCCTGGCAATCCCGAAGTCGGTTACCTTCGCCACCATGTCGGGAGTGATCAGGATGTTCTGAGGCTTGATGTCGCGGTGGATCACCTCGCGAATGTGCGCGTGTTCGAGGGCGAGGCCGATTTGGATCAGAAGCGGCGTCGCCAGACGATAATCGATCGCCCCGTGTCGACGGATGATCTCTTTCAACGTATTCCCTTCGATGTACTCCTGCACAATATAGCGAACACCGTCGTGTGAGCCGTAGTCGAGAACGCGGACGATATTTGGGTGGTCAAGGCTTGCCGCCGCACGCGCTTCCGTCGCGAAGCGACGCACAAATTCAGGATCGTTCGCCAAATCGGCGTGCATTACTTTGACGGCGACCCGCTCGCCGGAATCCGCGTCAACTGCCAAATATACTGTCGCCATACCGCCCTGTCCGAGTGTACGGACGACGCGGTACCTCTCCGCGACGACTGTCCCGGCAGGAAATGGCTGCATTGTAATCATTCAAACCTCCAGTCAGGCATAAACGACGACAACGGTGACGTTATCGGGAGCTCCTGCCTCCAGTGTTTGTTCAATAAGTGATGATGCCGCGTTTTCAGGTGTATTCGAATGGCGCATCGTCGCCTGAATTTTCTCAAACGCAAGATATCCGTGTAATCCGTCGCTCGACAACAAAAACCTGTCATTCGGCAACAAGTCGATATGCGTAATATCAGGCTTAACGTACTCGGGAAATCCCAATGCCTGTGTTAAAACGTGACGTCGCGGATGTGTCGTGCTCTCATTTTCCGAAATGGAGCCGGAGACGACCATCTCATGGACGTACGTGTCATCCTCGGTCAGCTGCTCCAGCTTGTTATCACGGAGCAGGTAACAACGGCTGTCGCCGATATGCGCTACGTAACAACTCCTCTCGTAGATCACCATCAGGGTCATCGTCGTGCCCATTCCAAAATTCTCTTCACTTTCAAGTGAAGTCAGATAGACGCGAACATTTGTCTTTTGCATGACGTCTTCGAGGACGGAGCGGACCGTATAGGGATTGTTTTCACCGGAGAGCGCCGCACGCAGGTGCGCCGTCGCGAATTTGACGGCGGTCTTGCTCGCAAGCTCTCCGTTTTTATGCCCGCCAAGTCCGTCACAGACGATGAAAATCAGCGGCCACTGATTGTTACGGGCATCGATCGCATAGGAATCTTCATTCCTCTCTCGAACAAGTCCAATGTGCGTCATCCCCGCGTATGTGATTAAATCACCGGCCATAGTCCCTTGCGCTTTCGTCATCACTTTCTCCGATTGCAGGAGGCACGGTCGAGCCATTTCAATCGTGCCGACGAGGCAAATATACGCTCCCCTCTGAAAATCCGTGTTTCCCATGATAGCTAATCGACAAAGCACGGAAAGACAGGGTAACAAAAGGAACGGTCGGAAAGTGTATTTATTCTATTGATAAATTGTATCAGTTTGACAAAAGTCCCGCAACAAGTGACTGCCGTGACGCTTTAGGCCTCCGTTGCGTTCAGTGCATTCGCCTCATGAGTGCGATAAAAAAACCGTCCGATCGGTATAAATGCGGCAACAGAAGAAGCGTCCCGGGCAATCGCGTCCGCGGCGTCGCGCCGCCTGAACGATCTTCGCTATCGTCGCGAACAAGGGTTGTCGCATCGAGGTGCATGAGCTCGAACGATTCGCCGTCTTTCGACGAAAGAAACGCCCTCACTTGTTCTTCGTTTTCATCAGGATTGATCGTACACGTCGAATAGAGGAGCAACCCGCCTCTGACAACCGCTTTTGATCCGTTAGCAAGAATCGCGCGCTGGACGGGCAAAAGGCGCTCGACCGTCTCCCGCGTCACGCGCGACCGTATCTCGGGACGCTTTTGCAGCAGTCCCAGTCCGGTGCACGGCACATCGCAAAGGACGATGTCGAACGCGTCGTCAAATGCGGGGAAACGCGACGTCGCATCGAGCGCGTGTCGTTCCACCTCGCCGAAGCCGAGACGTACCGCCGTCTCGTCAAGCGAGCGAAGGCGTTCCTCCGATAGATCGCAGGCGACGAGGCCGCGGACGCTGCCCTTCAATTCAGCGATGTGCATGAGTTTGCCGCCCGGAGCCGCACATAAATCCAATACGCGATCATCTGGTTTGACGCCCGATAAGGCGCCGACCAGCATCGCCGACTGCGACTGAAGAGAGAACAGCCCGTCACGGTATGATCGCAATTGCGTGATATCGGTACCGCCCGGGTCCAATCCGAAAGCGCAATCGGGCCACGGGAGCTTTTTCAAGCGGAGCCCCTCAGCTTCCTCGCTCTCTGCCCACTGCCTGAACAGATCATCCTTCATCGCGTTCATCCGTATCGATACGCAGTCCGGAGACTCGAGCCCGTTCTTTCCGATCGCGACGGCTTCATCTTCTCCATACCAATGTGTCAGCAACGCAAAGAGTTCGTGTGTCAGACCTAGCTCAAGCGCCTGCCGCTCCTTTTCCGGAAGCTCCGGCCTCTGACGTGTCAGCTTCCTCATGATCGCGTTGACAAAGCCTGTCGCCCTCTCCCCGGAAAAAAACCGCGCCAACTTGACGCTCTCGTCGACGGCCGCCCTCGGAGGCACATGGTAAGAAAAATAGAGCTGCCAGACTCCGATTCGGAGCGCCGTGATAACGGAAGGATCAAGCGCAGCCAAGGGTCGCGATGATGCTTTTGCGATGTAATAATCGATTTGCGGCAAATAGGAAAGTGTTCCGTAGATGAGCGCGGAGGCAAAGGATCTGTCGCGCGCATCGAGCTCGGGCGATGCGAGGTGAAAGGACGCGCTTTCATTGGAGAAAGCGTTCTCGAATGTAACGGCTTGGACCACCTTTGCCGCCGCGAGACGTGCGGCATCAACTTTTCGTTTCTTGCGACCCAACGCGCGAACCTCCTACGGTTACCTTCGGCGGCGCGAGCTCGAGCTCGCCATCAGGATAAAACGAAGCAGATAAAGGACTGCCGTCAACGCGGAAGCGACGTACGTCAGCGCCGCTGCCGAGAGGACGCTGCGGGCGCCCGCCATCTCGTCATCGGCGAGTACGCCCGTCTGAGAGATCAGAGCCATGGCGCGGCGGCTCGCATTGAATTCGACCGGAAGCGTGACGATGTAGAAGAGGACGGAAGCGGCGAAAAATGCAATCCCGACGTTCAACAGGGCGTCGCCGAGCATCGACTGCATCATCAGGCCGATCATTGCGAGTATCGGTCCGATTTGCGTGCCGATATTGGCGGGCAACAAGAGAGCCGTGCGAATTTTGTTGGCGACATACCCCTCTTTGTGCTGCATGGCGTGGCCGACCTCGTGTAGCGCGACGCCGATCGCCGCGACGGACCACGAATCGTGCGTCGCTTCCGACAGACGAAGAACTTTCTCCCGCGGGCTGTAATGATCGGTCAACATACCGCCCACGCGCTCGATTTGAACGTCCCATAAGCCGTTCTCGTCGAGGGCGCGCCGTGCGGCCTGAAACCCCGTATAGCCGGATCGCGACAGTACGTTTCCGTACCGATTAAAACTCGATCGCACTTTGAGCTGTGCGAATAAACTCAGGCTCATTCCGATGATAAATAACAAATATTGCCATCCCATTTCGTTACCTCTATTCAGCTAGTTTTCAGTGTCTCTGAAAATAGCTCCGCAATCAAAATTGTGCGCACATTCGCTGACGCGCATCGCTGCACGCGATTGCGGCTGAATGTCCAGCAGCTCAATAACGCCGTCGACGCACGAAATGAACATGCGATCGCCCCTCACGTATATTTCGCCCGGCTCTCCGCACGGATCGACGTCACAGTCGTGGACACGCGAGCGAAGGAGCTTATAGCGCTTTCCGTCAAGGAACGTATACGCTCCCGGCCAAGGAGACACGGCGCGAATATGGTTGTGTACGTCGCGCGCGCTCTTTCGAAAATCAACGCAGCCGTCGCATTTACGAAGTCTCTTCGTCTCGGTCGCCATAGACTCGTCCTGTTCGACGGCCTCAAGCTCGCCCGACAAATAGCGCGGCAGTTCGCGAGCGATCATCTCTCCGCCGAGTTCGGCGAGCGCGCGATCGAGTTCGCCGGCATCGATTACATCGTCGATAGGGCAGCGCGCCTTGGCGAGCATAGGACCCGTATCGATGCCCTTGTCCATCAGCATCAAGGTGACCCCCGTCTCCTCCTCTCCCGCCATGATGGCCGACTGGATCGGCGAAGCACCGCGATACTTCGGGAGCAGCGAGGCGTGGATGTTGAGGCACCCCTTTTCGGGGAGCGTGAGAATCGCGTCGGGAAGGAACTGACCGAACGATGCCGTCACGATGACTTCCGGCCGAAGCTCGCTGAGAGCGGAGAGCAACGCTTCATCGCGACAGCTTGACGGCTGGATCAGCGGAATGCCGCGGTCTTTCGCCCATAAGGCGACGGGCGGCGCCGTCAATTTGCGCCCTCTTCCGCTCGGGCGGTCAGGTTGCGTAACGATAAGCGACGGCAGTAAAGATGCCGACTCGAGGTGATCAAGGACGATCGTCGCAAACTCGGGCGTTCCCATGAAAGCGTATCGGATCGTCATGCGTCCACCTCGCCCTCGGATATATCGTCGTGACCCTTCCCGTCCGCGGCATGTTCGGGTATCGCGCCGTCGTGAGGCGCATCGCCCTCCTGTCGCATCGCGGCCTCGATCTCAGCTTTCCTGCGCATCTCTTCCTCGTACTCCTCGCGCGTACAGAGAACGGTCTCCGAGCGCCTCCGGTACAAGATGCCGTCGAGGTGATCGTTCTCATGGCAGACGCAACGTGCCGCAAGCCCCGTAAAAGTCTCTTCGAAATAGTCGCCGTTCAGATCTTGCGCACGAACCGTAACAGAGAGAGGGCGCGAAACGACACCGACAAGACCGGGCAATGAGAGACATCCCTCGACCCCTCTTTGCACTCCTTCCTCGACGACAATCTCCGGATTGACGAAGACAACGGGTTTCTCCTCGCCTTCCGTATCCATGACGAACAGACGTCGTAAAACGCCGACTTGCGGTGCGGCGAGTCCCACGCCGTCGCTCTCATACATCGTCTCGATCATGTCGTCGGCAAGCGACGCCAAACGATCGTCAAATCGTTTGACTCGTCGCGATTTTTTCAATAACGTCGGATCGCCTTCAACGAGAATATTTCTTATGGCCATCTTAGCGCGCCTCAACTTTCTGTGCCGTTCCAACTATTAAGTATACAGGAGCCGGTAACGGGAAAATGTAACGCAAACGTTCAGCTGCTGATATCGAAGTTATGAAGCAAATACTCCGCGTTCGACAAGATGGCCTCGAACTGAATGTACGATGAATACCCGTTCGTCTCGCGGTCGAAGTAGCCGTTCACCGCCGGGTGAAAAGCCTCACCGGCTCTCTCTGCCTCGAGACCGTAAGCGACGCCGCGAGACAAGAGTTCAAGGTCGCCGATGCGTTTGTCTGTCGGGATACCCCTGAGATACAGTCCGCCTTCACAATCGCCCACATGGTCATCCGTGACGTGATCGGGCATGTCAAGCTTGAAAATATAACCAGGTGCAACGTGATCGAGAAAACGGTAATTCGACCCTTGACGACGCAATTCCGCAAAGGTGACCTCGTAATCCATCATGTCTTTGAAGGCGATCGCCATGAGCTTGACGGAACTGTGACCGAGCGCGTAGATGTCGGCGCAAACGGTGTCCCCTCGAGCTCCCGGATGGATACCGCCCAAACCTCCGCTGATAGCCCAATGAAGACCTAGCAGCTCCGCAGCCTTCATGGCGCCCGAAGCAGTAAGGTAACCGCAAGCTCCCGGGGGAATACTCCCAACTTTGAAGAAATCGTAGCGAGGCAACGCCTGACCTCGAAACGATACAAAATCCTTCAGGCTCAGGAGTTCGATTTTTCCGTCGAGAATCATGCCGAGCGGAACTGAGAGAGGCCACCGCTCGACGAGTTCGTCGTTCGACACGGACGGAATGCCGTGTCCGATTAAACACGTTTCAGTAATCATAGAATCAACCTCATGTCATGATCAAAACGTCGTCCAGGGATCGATATCGATCGCTAGCGATACGCCTTTCGGTCGCTTCAGGCTGTCTGCCGCCATGAAGAGCAAGCGCGTGAGATTCTCCGCCGATTCGTCTCTGACCATTACGCGGTAGCGGTAACGACTTCGGATGCGCTCAATCGGCGCGGGCGACGCCTCCGACAAGACAGTGCGCGAGAATGTGCCTCCGTATTGCCCGATCAGCGTTTCGACTTTTCGGTGGAACGCGCGCGCCGCGTCCTCCGTCTCGAAAAGGTCGAACCCCTTCAGTTGCGCCATCCCGATGTGTCCGAAAGGCAGGTATTCCAACCTCTTTCGAAAGACGATCTCCTCGCGGTAAAACGCTTCGTAATCTTGATTCGCCGCCGCTCTCACGACGAAGTGATCGGGTTGAACGGCCTGGATGATGACGCGCCCTTTCTTCAGGCCGCGGCCTGCGCGACCGGCCACTTGCGTCATCAGTTGAAAAGCCTGTTCCGAAGCGCGAAACTCGCCCGTCCCCAAAAGCTGATCGGCAGACAAAATCGCCGACAGCGTCACGTTATGAAAGTCGTGTCCCTTGGCGATCATTTGCGTCCCGACGAGCACGTCGGCTTCGTGACGTTCAAAAGCGTCAAGTATTTCTTTATGTGAGAAGCGACCTCTCGTCGTGTCGAGATCCATACGAAGAATTCTCGCGTGCGGAAGGTGCTTTCTGATCTCCTCTTCAACTTGCTGTGTTCCCGCCCCGAGCGTCACAATTTCCTCGCTTCCGCATTCGGGACATTGTTTCGGTACGCGCGCGAGCCGCTCGCACAGATGACAGACCATGCGGTTCGGAAGCCCGCTTTGACTGCCGTACGGGTTGCGATGCGAGGTGAGCGCGATGTCGCAGAAAGGGCAGCGCATCTGCCAGCCGCAGCTCCTGCAAATGACGGTCCGCGAGAAACCGCGCCGGTTCAACAGAACCATCGCCTGTTCACCGCGGTCGATCGCGTATGAAAGCTCTCTCATCAGCCGCTCACTGAAGATCGATAAGTTGCCTCGCGCATACTCCGCCCGCATGTCGACGACTTCAACGTCGGCCATACCGACATCGCTTATTCTTTCGGGAAGACGAAGGAGCGTTGAGAGCCCGTTATGTGCTCGCCAATACGACGATACTTGCGGCGTCGCCGAGCCGAGCACGAGGACGGCGCCGTTCATGATCGCCCGTATTCTGGCGATGTCGACGGCATAATACCGCGGCTTCATCTCGGCTTTATAACTCGACTCCTGCTCCTCATCGACGACGATGAGGCCGATGTTTTTAAGCGGCGCGAAGACGGCGGATCGAGCGCCGACGACGATTGGGATTTCCTGCGCCAGAATGCGCTGCCACGTCTCATAGCGTCCTGCTGGCGTAAGGCGGCTGTGGAGTATAGCGACGCGCTCACCGAACCGCGCGATCAGGCGTCGCGTCATTTGCGGGGTCAGCGCTATTTCCGGCACGAGGATGAGTACCTGCTGTCCGCGCGAGAGAACGCGGTCGGCAACTTGAAGATAGACCTCCGTCTTGCCGCTCCCCGTCACGCCGTGGAGCATGAACTCGCGGAGCGTCCCGGGAGCGACTGTCAGCGCCGCGTCGTCAATCGCTTCGATCGCCCTGCCCTGATCTTCCGTCGCCTTGAACGCCTCTGACGGACCAACAGTTTCAAGTTCCTCCGGCAACTCGCGCGACACCGTTCTTTGGAAAAACTCGATGACGCCCTTTTTCGCAAGCGTATTGAGGACACCCTGTGAGACGCCGGTCGCCTGTCTGATCTCGGCACACGACGCCTCCTCGTGCTCGAGGAGGAGCTCGATCACACGCACCTGCTTCATACTCCGAAGATCGCCAGAATCGAGCAGCTCCGCAGCTTCTTCCGTATCGATCAGCCTCGCCGCCTTGACGCGCCGATCGCCGACGGCGAGTACGGTCGGAGGCACCATCGTGTTGAGCGCGTCGCCGATCGTGCAGTAATAGCGCCGCTTCATCTCGAAAGCGAGCTTCAACTGTTCTTCCGTGACGACGGGGCGCTTCGAAAAGAGACTGTCAATATCGCGTATTTGATCGTCATCGTATTGTTCGGGGAGCGTATCAAAAAAACGCGTCACAAAGCCGCGCGAAAGCTTTTTACGCGTGCCGAACGGCACGTTGACCGACGACCCGACGTCAGTCGATTCGCTCAGCGACTCGGGCACTCGGTACGTCCACTCGCGGTCAAAGTGACGCGCCGCATTGGCAAGAACAACGTGACAGTAGCGCTTCATACTCATCGGCTCTTTACCGGTCAGAACATCATTCTGACTCGGGACGTCCGCCGCGCTCGCTCAAGATACTGCCGATCTCAGCCATCAGCTCGTCGACCGCCTCTTCTTTTGAGATTTTGCGAATAACTTCTCCGTGACGGAATAAGGCAAAATAATCTTTCCCTCCGGCGATACCGACATCGGCTTCGCGAGCCTCGCCGGGACCGTTGACGACACAGCCCATGACGGCGACCTTAATCGGCTCCTTGATGTTGACTAGTCGCCTCTCCATTTCCGCCGCGATTTCCATGAGAGGAACTTCAGTGCGTCCGCACGTCGGGCAGCTGATGAGCGTCGCACCGCGCTGACGCAAATCGAGCGCTTTAAGGATGGCAAATCCGGCACGGACTTCCTCGATGGGATCGGCCGTCAGCGAAACGCGTATCGTATCGCCGATGCCTTCCGCAAGGAGCGTTCCGATACCTACTGCAGAACGGACGACGCCTTCCGACATCGTCCCCGCCTCCGTCACGCCAAGATGAAGCGGGTATTCGAGCGCATCGGAAAGGAGGCGATACGTCTCGATCATCAGCTTGGGCGACGACGCCTTTGCGGATACGATGATGTCGTTAAAATCGAGCCGTTCGAGTTCGCGTACGGCCAAAACGGCCGAAGCGGCAAGCGCTTCCGGCGTGATGCCGCCATACTCGTCGACGAGTTTCCTGTCGAGCGAACCGGCATTGACACCGACTCGAATCGGTATGCACGCCTTGCGAGCTTCATCGACGATTTTTGCCAAACCGTTGTGGTCGCGCATATTGCCGGGGTTGATTCTGATCTTGTCGGCACCGGCGCGGATGGCGGAAATCGCCAGACGGTAGTCAAAGTGTATATCGGCGACGACGGGTATCGGCGATTTGCGACAAATGCGAACCAGCGCCCGTGCCGCCTCGGCATCGGGTATGGCGACGCGGACGATGTCGCACCCCGCTTCTTCGAGACGACCGATCTCTTCAAGTGTACTCGTCACGTCGCGCGTATCGGTTGCACACATCGATTGGACCGATACGGGAGCACCGCCGCCGATCACGACGGGACCGACGAGTACCCGCTTCGTTTTTACCGTGTCTTTCATGTTCATGCGCTTCACTCCCAAGACAATGCTACCAGCCGAATAACCGCATGAGATCGAGCGCGACGACGGCGAAACCGACTACAAGGATGAAAATCAATCCGATCATACCTGTGACCGACTTGAACTTCTCAGAGAGCGGTTTGCGACGGATCGCTTCAACTCCGATCAAGAGCAAATGATTGCCGTCGAGGGGCGGAATAGGCAAGATGTTCGTTAAACCGACGGCGACGGAAAGAATCCCTAAAAGCGATGCGAGGTCTATGGCGATTTCAGCGAACGTCTTCCCTTGTTTGACCGTGTCGGCCGCTATCGAGACGATTGCGATCGGTCCGGCAAGACTGTCTCTCACGGCTATCTTTCCGGCAAAGAGCATACCCAGAGCGCGGAACGTCGAACGGATGACGGAAACGGGATAATGGAAACCCTGCGACAAAACGTCTTTGGCGCTTTTCGACAGCGTCATGACGAGACCGAGCGGAATATCCGTCTCCAACATGATCGGTTTGACCGTGATCGTCATCGGTACGCGGCCGCGTTCAATCTCGGCAGTCAACTCTTTGCCTTCCGAATCGCCGATAAGCTTTGTAATGCGTTCGCTCTCGCTAAAGGGAACGCCTGCAATCGAGATGACGGCATCACCTTTCTGAAAGCCGTCGACTCCATGGTCCGCGGCCTGATTGACTTCCTGAATGATGTATCTTCCGTTGTCTTCAAGGTAGGTGATGCCGAGCATCGGGCGCGGCGCAGATTTTTTCGGGTAAATCGTCGTTTGTTTGCGCTCGCCCGACGGTTTTTTGTAAGTGATCGTCCACGGATCGTCCGACTCGCGGACCATCTCGGCGATCGCGATATCGAGAGTTGTATGGACGCGCGTGCCATTAAGGGCGACGATGCGATCTCCGACCTCGATGTCGGACTGTTCGATCAGCGTGTTGGCATCCTCGCGACCGATCACGGGCGTAATCGCCCCTTGCGAGGTGAACAGAATGGAAAAGACGATGAACGCCGTCACGAAATTGAGCAAGGGACCCATCGCGATGACGATCGCACGCTGCCAGCGCGGTTTGTTGATGAAAAGGTTGGGGTCGTCGGGGTCGATGTCGGGATCCTCTTCTTCGCCCTCGATATCCGACGTCTCGCCCGCAAAGCTGACGGAAGCTCCTATAGGAAACGCCTTGATATTGTAACGGATGCCGTTCTTTTCCCGCTCGAAGAGAACAGGCCCCATGAAAATTGAGAACTGCGTTATTTTAAACTTGAAAATTCGGCCCGCCAAAAAGTGACCCAACTCATGGATAACCATGATGAGCCCGAGAATAAAAATACCGGCCAAGATACCGAGAACTGTCATTTTTTCTCCTGTCTGATGTTGACGGTGTCAAGACGACGATCGAGCATACTCGCGCACGCGTCTCAACACGCGATAATGTCCGTCCATCATATCATCAAAAGTTGACGCCTCTACAGACGACATGTTACTGAATTCAACGAGCGCCCGTTCTATAAGGTCAAAGATCCGTGTCAGCCCGATGGCGCCGTCGAGAAAAAGTCGGACCGCCGCCTCGTTAGCGGCGTTGAAAACGAGAGGCATAAGACCGCCGGCGCGCCAAACTTCCCGCGCCAACCGCAACGACGGAAAAGTCTCCTCATCGACATTCGCAAACGTCCACGAGCCGCTCTTCGTGCCGTCGAATAAATCGAACGGCATGCGATCGGAACAGTCGGAGCGAGACGGAAAGGTAAGAGCGTAGCGAATCGGTATGCGCATGTCGGGCGAACCGAGTTGGGCGAGATAAGAGCCGTCCTTGAACGCGACGAGCGAGTGGACGAGGCTCTGCGGATGGATAACGACGCGGACGTCGTCCGGCTCAAGTCCGTAGAGATGACATGCCTCGATCATCTCAAAAGCTTTATTCATCAGCGTGGCCGAATCGATCGTGATCTTCTCTCCCATCGACCACGTCGGATGAGCCAGAGCCTGATCGACCGAAACGTCCGCCAACTCGTCGCGCGTCCGACCGAAGAAGGGACCGCCGGAACACGTCAAAACGACGTGATGCAAATCGGAAGGAAATGCCGCCATAAGGGATTGCCAGATCGCCGAATGTTCGCTGTCGACAGGCAGAATGAGCGCTCCGGAAACGGAGGCGAGCTGCATGACGGCGTAACCTGCGACAACTAAAGCTTCTTTATTCGCAAGGGCGATCTTTTTGCCGGACGCGGCCGCCGCGAGGACGGGCTCAAGCCCGGCAAAACCGGTGATAGCGGCGACGACCGTATCGGCGTCATCCCATCGGGCGGCGCGGACCAATCCCTTACGTCCGACTCCGATGTCGGGACACGGCACCTTCAGATCGGCGAGTCGCCTGACAAGCTGCGTACGCACGTCCTCGTCGAGAACACTGACGTAGGCCGGCTTAAAGAGGCGGACTTGCTCGGCCAGCCTCTCGACGTTTCTGCCTGCCGCCAGAGAAACGACTTCAAACCCCTCGTCGCGCGCGACATCGAGCGACTGCGTGCCGATGGAACCGGTCGAGCCGAGAATCGCAATTTTCCCGGTCGGTCGAATACGGTCGCTTAACCGACGCGGAACGGGCAGGCGGCTACCGGACACACGTCTTTTCAGCGGAAGCATGTCGTCTTGCGGCATTACACGAGTGTTTGCGCGAGAATCGACAGCAGGAGCATGGCGGGCAAAGCCGTCGAAAGGCTGTCAAATCGGTCGCTCACACCGCCGTGTCCGGGGAGCAAAGAACCGAAATCCTTGATGCCGCACCAACGCTTCAGCGCAGAGCTCCTGACATCACCGAGCGTCGAGATTATACTCATCGTTACGCCGGCGACCACGGCGAAAGCGAGCGACGCACCTGTCGAATAACCCATGCGCTTGCCGATGACAAGCGGGAAATAGATCAAATAGAGGATCATCGTGCCGGCTACGCCGCCGATTGTCCCTTCCCACGTCTTGTTCGGACTCAATGCGGGCGAGAACTTCATCCTGCCGAAAAACTTGCCGACGAAGTAGGCTGCCGTATCAGAAATCCATGTCGTCAGAACGGCCAAGACAAGCCAATGCCATCCGCACTTAACGCCGTAGAGGAGCGCGATCGCCGAGGCGAGCGGCAGCGCAGACGAGACGACGATTTTCGTCTCGGCAATCGTCGTCGGGTATGTTTCGGCACCGCGGCGCCACATCCGGAAAAGGGTCGCAAGCGGGAGTATTAAAAGCGTGATCGCCGCAAAATAACCGATGATGCGCGGCGCGACGACCGTATTGACGGACGCATCGACGAGCGACGGTAATCCGCGGAGGAATGTTCCCTCCAAAATCCCGAGGAATCCCAGCAACCCGGCGACGACGGAAGTGACCGCCATCGTCCATGGCGAGATATTGCCAATGCGCAAATTGACCGCATTGCTCTTCTCAAACGCCGTCATAAAGGTGACGACCGCGAACAACATAACGGTCAGAAAAGGCACCCAAAGCCCCGGCACGATAAAAGCGATCATAACAGCCACATAAACGGCAGCCGTGATGACGCGCGTCCTTAGTTCTTTATTCTGTAGCATCTTTCTTCCTCCTCAAAACGGGGGGATTCTCTCTTCACGTTATCTCGTTATCTATTATAGTCATACATCGCCAAAACGGCGCTGACGTTTTCCGTAATCTTCCAATGCCGCATCGAGTTCCTCGGCGCCGAAATCGGGCCACAAACAATCGACTGAATAAAACTCGGCATAAGCCGCCTGCCACAATAAGAAATTGGAAAGGCGCATTTCGCCTCCCGTACGTATGATGAGATCGGGATCGGGCACGTTGGGCAGGTAGAGGTGTTGCGCGAACATCTCTTCCGTCAGATCATCGCTCACGATCGCTCCCGCTAATACCTCGTCAGACAGCGCGCGGGCAGCCGTGACGATCTCGCGCCTTCCTCCGTAATTGAGCGCAATGATGAGTTGGAGCATCCGACGATCTTTTGAGGATTCCTCGGCCTCTTTCATCGTCTCCACGACATCGGCGGGCAAACGTGAACGATCACCGATAAATCGGAGGCGAATCCCTTCTTTTTCGAGTTCGTCCGTGTATTTTCTAAAAAATCGTATGAACAGGTTCATCAGGGCGCCGACTTCCGCGGCGGGGCGCTTCCAGTTCTCTGTAGAGAAAGCGTAGACCGTCAGGTATTCAATCTTCCGCTCACGACAAAGAATGCAGAGCGTCCTCAAATTCTCGGCGCCGCGACGATGACCGAACTCACGCGACATGTGACGCTTTTTTGCCCACCTGCCATTGCCGTCCATGATGACGGCGAGATGACGGAGAACTCCTTCGTACCTCGACTTCTCTTCTTTATCCATATTCGCAGCAAACGCTTAGTGCGGGAAAAAGTCGTCAGATTTCCATGAGCTCAGCATTTTTGCGCTCGATCGTCTCATCAATTTTGACGATGTATTGATCTGTCAGTTTCTGAATCTCCGTTCCCATCGAAAAACAGAGATCTTCCGAAATTTCCTTCGCTTTTTCGAGATCTTTGTAGTAGTCGTTCGCTTCGCGCCTGATATGGCGGATCGACACTTTGGCATCCTCGCCTTTCTTGGCGACCTCACGCGTCAGTTCGCGGCGGCGCTCCTCCGTCAACGAGGGAAAGACTAAACGCAGACACTGCCCGTCGTTCATCGGGTTGATCCCTAAATCGGAAGCTTGAATGGCGCGCTCGATGTCCTTGATCAGGCTTTTATCCCATGGCGTGACGATGAGCATTTTCGCTTCCGGCACTTGAATGTTCGCCACCTGATTCAGGGGCGTCGGAACACCGTAATACGGAACGGTAATGGGATCGAGAACGTGCGGATTGGCACGTCCGGCGCGAACGGTCCGCAGATCGTTCTCGAGAACGGCGACCGCTTTCTTCATTTTTTCTTCGAAACCGTCATAAGCTCCGCTTATTTTTTCGTTCATTGGCATATTAATATCCCTCCTGATGATTCAGACTTCCCGTCAGTGCCGGAGCTGTCCGGCAGTCAACATTTTATCAAATGGATCGCCTTTACCTTACCGAACGAGTGTCCCGATCGGCTCGCCGGCGGCGACTCTAACGATGTTTTCAAGATCGGCGCTATTGAAAACGACAACCTTCCGACCGTAGTCTCGACAGAGCGCCGCCGCCGTCGCGTCCATAACGCCGAGACGTCGTTCGAGCACTTCATCGAAGGTGAGCTCCTCGAACATGACGGCGTCGCTATATTTATGCGGATCTTTGTCAAAGACACCGTCGACGAGCGTCGCCTTCAAGATGATGTCGGCGTCAATCTCCGCCGCGCGAAGGGCTGCCGCCGAATCGGTCGAGAAGAAGGGGCTGCCCGTACCGCCGGAAAATACGACGACACATCCTTCTTCAAGATACAACTTCGCCTTGAGCGCGTCGATAGGGTCACCGACAGTCGGCATCGGAACCGCCGTCATCAAGTGAGCCCGGCATCCGCGTCTCGTCAGGGCATCCGTCATCGCGATGGAGTTCATGACGGTCGCAAGCATCCCGATCCTGTCGGCAGCGACGCGATCCATCGCACCGCCCGTCCGACCGCGCCAGAAATTGCCCCCGCCGATGACGATACCGACTTCATGGCCGTTGTCGACGAGTCGCGCGACAATCGATGCGTACTCATCGACAACCGATGAGTCGATTCCTCTTTTCGATTCACCGGCAAGCGACTCACCCGATATTTTCAATAATAAACGACGATATTTCATAGTAGTCGCGCATCCGCCGCATCGCTCGCATCGCGAGCTAAGAGCGGACGACTGCCTCCGATCATTGTTTGATGTCTATTATGGTTTTATTCTACTAGATTCTCTTGTGAATCGCCTGTTTTTACTTAAAAAGAGAGGGCGCATCGGCCCTCTCAACGATTTCGCGCGTTTACTTACTTGCCAAGCTGTGCCGCGACTTCATCGGCGAAGCACTCGTTACGCTTCTCCAAGCCTTCGCCCATCTCGTAGCGGACGAAACGGCGCACCTTGATGTTCTCGCCGATTTTTCCGATCATCTCCTTGATGAGCTCTTCACACGTTTTGGAGTCGTCACGGATGTACGACTGCTCCATCAGGCAGGCCTCTTCAAAAAACTTCTCAAGACGCCCGTCGACGATTCTCTCGACGATACGCTCCGGCTTACCGGATTTAATTGCCTGCGCCCGCGCGATTTCACGCTCGCGCTCGACGACCTCTTCTGGAACCTCGTCGCGCGTGACGTATTGCGGGTTCATCGCGGCAACCTGCATGGCGAGCTCATAGACGAGTTCTTTGAATTCTTTGTTCTTCGCGGCGAAGTCGGTCTCGATGTTGACCTCGATCAAAACGCCGATACGGCCGCCTTCGTGTATATAGGAATCGACGATTCCCTCAGCGGCGATACGGCCGGCTTTCTTCTCGGCAGTCGCAAGGTCATGTTGGCGCAACCACTTGATCGCGCCGTCAACATCGCCCTCAGACGCGGTGAGCGCCTTTTTGCAGTCCATCATGCCTGCGCCCGTCATGTCTCTCAACTCTTTAACCATTTGTGCGGTTACTTTCATTCGTGTGCCTCCCATTCCGATTTTTCGGATTCAATCATTTTTTCATTAATACCGGTTTTGTTCACTGCCCGCACCTGCTTCGCGAGCGCACGCCTTTAAAACTCTTCTTCGACATCAGATGAAGCCTGATCGAGCTGCTGGACCTCAAATCCCTCGCGCCCCTCGATCACGGCATTTGCCATCGCACCTGTGATCAGCTTGATCGCGCGAATGGCGTCATCGTTTCCGGGGATCACGAAATCGACCTCTTCGGGATCGCAATTCGTGTCGACGATGGCGACGATCGGGATACGCAGTCTCCTCGCCTCTGCCACGGCGATGTGCTCTTTATTCGTATCGACGATAAAGACACACGACGGCAGATGCTTCATGCCGGCGATTCCGCCCAAGTTCTTCTCGAGTTTTTCAAGTTCGAGGCGAAGCGACGCGATTTCTTTTTTAGGGAGATTCACCCATGCGTTCGATGCCTCCATCTCGCGAAGCTCGTGAAGTCTTTCGATGCGCTTGCTGATCGTCTGGAAGTTCGTCAATGTGCCGCCGAGCCAGCGGTTGTTGACGTAGAACATGCCGCAGCGTTCAGCTTCCTCGCGGATCGAATCTTGCGCCTGCTTCTTCGTGCCGACGAATAGAACCGTCCCGCCCCTTGCCGAAATCTCATTGATGAATCGGTAGGCCGTCTCGATTTTGCGCATCGTCTTCTGCAGATCGATAATGTAGATACCGTTGCGCTCAGTAAAGATGTACGGAGCCATTTTCGGGTTCCAACGGCGTGTCTGGTGGCCGAAATGTACGCCACCCTCAAGTAATTGTTTCATGGAAACGACAGACATAATACCTCCTGTTTTTGCCTCCGGGATGCTCTAAACCCTATGTTCAGGGCAACAGATGTGCCTTTCCCGTGTGTTTTCCTCGACGATCATAACACAGTTATCGAGTGTCGGCAACCGATTGTATCAAGGGTAAGCGTGGTATAGTAGAATCATATTTGATTTGGCGAGCGGTCGCATTCTCGCACCGGGAAGCCGCAGGCTCGCATTGTCAACGTTTGCCTCGGAGGTTTTATATGATTTCAAACTCACTGCTTAAATTCGCTGCCGGTCAAGATTGGCACGTCGCCAATGAAGACGAGTACGTTTTCGGTAATTTCCGTGATTACTGCTTTACGGCAAAGACAGACGATGTGCTCACCTCTTTCTTTATCTCTGTCGCCGGCATCGCGCCGGAGAATTTGATCGAACTGACAAGCTGGCTCGAACAGACGCGCTTTCCGCTTAAACTTGCCGACTACGAGATGACTGACAATTTCATCGCTATTCGAGCGAAAGATACGGCTTTCTCCGGTACGGCACGACAGATGAATGAGTTTCTTGAGCTCCTGACGGAAAAATTGAAAGATCTCGAGGTTGAACCCGGGCTCTGTGCGATCTGCGGGCTGCCGGCCGACGAGCTGGCGCTCTACGTGGGCCTCTATTGCCATATTCATCCCGACTGTATTGACAAGGAGGGTTACGATTTCACGTCGGCAGCAATGTTGAAGGAAAAACCGGAAGACGATGAAAACGACGCGGAGGACGACGAGCTAATCATCCTCACCTCGACGGACGACGGCGATGATGGCGATGAAGGCGATATCGCGGCCGACGATTGTCCTGACGACGAGCGCATTTCCGCCCTCGCCGACGAGTTTGCCGACGATCGCGAACGGTTCCTTGAGGATTTGAGCCGTCTTTGCGCTGTTCCGAGTGTCGGCGGTACCGCGGAGGAAGACGCGCCGTTCGGTCGCGAGACGAAACGCGCGCTCGACGTCTTTCTCGACATTGCCGGCGGCATGGGCTTCAAGACCGTTAACGTCGACAACTTTGCCGGTTACGCCGAAATGGGCGAAGGCGAAGAAATGGTCGCTGCCGTCGGCCATCTCGACGTCGTGCCTCCGGGAACGGGATGGAACAGCGATCCGTTCACGCTCACCGTCGATGTCGATGGCGACAAAGTGACGGCACGCGGCGTCAACGACAACAAAGGACCGTGCCTCGCGGCTCTCTACGCGATGAAGGCTCTAAAAGAGGATGGCGACTTTACGCCGAAGCGGCGCATCCGCCTCATCGTCGGACTCAACGAAGAAAGAGGCATGGATTGCATGAAGCATTACGGCGCCGTCGAAGAAATCCCTGTTGCGGGCTTTACGCCCGACGCGATGTTCCCCGCCATCTACGCCGAAAAAGGTATTGCCAACATCGCTCTCGTTCAGAAACGCCGTGAAAGTGACGCGATCGCCTCGGCGCAAGGAGGCGCCGCTGCCAACATGGTTCCTTCCGACGTCGAATTGACGCTCAAGGACAGCGATGAATCGAGAACTTATAAAGGCGTCAGCGCACACGCGAGCACCCCCGAATTAGGAGTCAACGCCATCTCCTTGGCGATGGAAGAGCTTGAACGCGAATTCTCGGAACAGGATTTGTCAGATCGTTTCGTGACGGCTTACCGCGCCCTTATCGGACAAGAAACGGACGGTCAATCGCTCGGACTCTCGCACTCCGACGAGACGGGCGATACGACGGTCAACGCCGGAGTTCTGCGCATCGACGAGGACGAGGCGCGCCTGATCCTCGACATCCGCTTCCCCGTTACGCTTGATGTCGAAGCGGCGAAAGAGCGGCTCAGTGAAAAAGCCGGAGAGTTCGACGTCATACCGGAATGGCTTTCGGTCAAAGAACCGCTCTATCTTCCGAAAGATTCACATCTTATCGCTACGCTCATGGATGTTTACAATGAAGCGACCGGACTATCGGGTGAAGCGTTCGCAATCGGAGGAGGGACGTACGCGCGCTCCCTGCCGAATATTTGCGGTTTCGGCCCCGCTTTCCCGGATGACCCCGACGTCGCGCATCAGGCGAATGAGTGGACGTCCATTGACAAATTGCTCGCCGGCGCCGCCATCTATCGCGAGGCTTTGCGGAGACTGGCGGAGTAGATTACTCGCGCGCTTTAAAGTTGTAAACAGGTCGTAGCCGGTGGATGAGCTTGACGGTATCGCCGATGTCGTCGATCAGCTCGGAAGCCGGCTTATACGCTTCAGGACTCTCGTCGAGCGTCCCTCGATTGATCGATGTCGTATAGACATCGCGCATCAGCTCGTGCAATGTTTTCAATGACAGCGTTTTCCGTGCCTCCGTTCGCGACATGATGCGACCGGCGCCGTGCGGTGCCGAGTAATTCCAATCAGGGTTTCCGAGACCCTCACAGATGAGCGAACCGTCGCGCATGTTGAGCGGAATCAGGACGCGCTCGCCCCTGAGTGCCGAGATAGCCCCTTTACGCAGAATCATCCTGTCGAGATCGATGTAATTATGGATCGTCGTAAAATCGAGGTCGTAACGCAAATCCATCCCGTGAATGAGCTCGTCCACGATGGCTTTTCTGTTCAAGACGGCGAACTTTTGGATCAACTGCATATCGTGCAGGTAATCGTCGAACCAACGACCGTCGAGGTAAGCGAGATCGCGCGGGAGATGCGGGCGCAAAGACGACGCTTTCCTCTGGTAATAGAGCGCGACTTGAAGACCGAGATTGCGCGAACCTGAATGGACGACAAGGTAGAGCCTGTCATTTTCGTCGCGGTTGATCTCGATAAAGTGATTGCCCCCGCCGAGCGTGCCGAGCGACAATTCGGCGCGATCCATACGGAGCGTTTTATCGTTTTTCCCGCCTTCACGACAGCGGAGTTTCCTCAAATTGATCGACTGCAGATAACGGTGAGGTTTTCTCCTGATCGAAAATCCGGAAGGCACATGACGCCTTACGAGCTGATCAAATTTCTTTAAGTCGAGATCCTGACCGACGAGCCTGATCGTCTCCATGCCGCATCCGATGTCGACACCGACAAGATTCGGAACGACCTTGTCGTCGATCGTCATCGTCGTTCCGATCGTACACCCGGCACCTGCATGGACGTCCGGCATAATACGGATTTTGCTCCCTTGAACAAAGGGCTGATCGCACAGCGTCCGTATCTGATCGCGCGCCGTCTTCTCCACGTTCTTCGTAAAGACTTTCGCTTCGTTGTATTTACCCTTGATGATGATCATCGTGTTTTCCGTTCTGAACGCGTCTTCCCTGCACTTTTTAATAATTTCAACTGCCGGTCGATCAAACTCAATGCTCGGAGGCGTCGCGCAACGGCCGTTCTCCGAGATCGCAAACTATAAACCTTCAAACGGCACCTCAAAAAAATGGATGGCAAGTCGCCCCGCCATCCATTCCAAGATACAATATCGTCGGGTTCCGGTATGAATCATTCAGCGCCCATGTCCTCGAGGACAGCGGCCGCTTCCTTATCGCCGTCGTCGGCTTCATCCGTCACTTTCAGTGCGACCTCCGCCGGTTCAACCTCTTTAAGGTCAACAGCGACCGGCTCAGCGATCTCTTTTGTTTCTTTTTTGGCGGACGCCGTTTCGTCTTTCAACGAATCGAGCAGCTTGGACCCCGCCTTCGTGACCGTCGTGATCTCGGCCATGTCGCCGATCGCGGAACGTGCCTGTCTGTCAACATAGCTCGTCGGCAGTCCGTCACTATCCTCACTGCGGCGGCGTTTGCCGCGGCGACGCGTATCACGCTGCTGGCGCTGTTGTTCCTGCTGTTGGATCACGATCTCCGAATCGGGTGCGGGATTGATCGGCTCAACATCACGGATGCTGATGCTGATACGACGCGCCTCATCGGAGACTTCGACGACGCGCGCGTCAACTTCCATCCCTACAGCGAGGACATCGCCCGGCTTATTCAGATGGTACGTCGAGATCTGCGAAATATGGCAGAGCGCATCGACGCCGGGCGCAATGTTAATGAACGCGCCGAACGGGAACATCCTGACGACGACACCGCGCACAATGGCTCCGACCGGGAAGCGCTCCTCAATGTTCGCGTACGGATCGTCATCTTTACGTCTGTAGCCGAGCGAGATGCGTTTCTTTGCGCGATCGAAATCTAAGACGAAGACGTCAATCTTGTCACCGACGGAGAGAACCTCGGACGGGTGACGAATGCGCTGCCACGATATCTCGCTGACGTGTACGAGACCGTCTACGCCGCCGATATCGACAAAAGCGCCGAAATTCGTGAGATTGCGAACAATCCCCGTGTACTCGCTGCCGACATCAATCGTCGCCCAGATCTGTTTTGCGTGTGCTCTGCGCTCGCGCTCAAGCAGTGAACGGCGCGAACCCGACACGCGCATGCGACGACGTCTGTCGTCGAACTGCGTGATAAGAATATCGAACGCTTGATCGCGGTACGGCTCGAGATCATCAACGATCGACAGCTCGAGCTGTGTGCGATGAATGTAAATCTCAACTCTCCCGTAAGACGCGATGACGCCGTCGCCGACGACGTTGACGACTCTCACCGGAACGGGTGTTTTCTCTTCGTATGCCTGTTTGACGAACTCCTTCTGCCTCAACGTGTCGACGTAGGCGATAGAGAGCAGGATTTCCTTTCCGGCATCTGCCGATGAGCGGATGCTGCGGATATAGACGTCGATTTCACGGTGCGTTTTGACCGCTTCATCTAAATCGAACTCCGGGTTGCTTTCCATCTCGCGGATCGGGATTTTGCCCTCCGACTTATCCCTCACATCAACGTACACGAACTCGTCGTCATAGCGTACGACCCTACCGGTCACGATCGTCTTCGGCTGAAGTTCGGGAATATTGTCGATAAATTCTTCAAAGCAGATATCAGCATTCGACTCGGACACGGCGTCCTCTTTCGTTACTTCTTTAGGTTCTTCTGCGACTCCGCCATCGACAGCTTTTGTCACTTCTTCAACAACTTCTTCAGTAACGATGTCAGCGACTTGCTCTGCCGCTGTCTCCACTTCTGCTTCCATCACTTTGTCCGAATTGACTTCCGGCTGTTCTTCCGGTTTCGTCAGGCCTTCATTTGTCATCATTCTCTTGATAACCTCCCTGATCATCTCGTCTGGTGTTGAGGCACCGGTCGTGACACCGATCCTCACGGGTCTCGTCGTGTATTTAGAAAGCACTCCGTCGACTTGACCCGGCACGCTTATAAGGTGCGTCGCAGGGCACCTCCCCTGACATACTTCCACCAGCTTAGCCGTGTTGGAACTCGTTTCACTGCCTAGAACGAGCACAACGTCAGATGAGGCGGCAAGCACCTTAGCGTCCGACTGCCTTTGGGCCGTCGTGTTACATATTGTATCAAAAATCGTGAGATTAGCAATTTTATTTTTCACTTTCTTACAGATATACTGCCATTTCTCAGCGGAAAAGGTTGTTTGAGAGACTAAAACCCATGATCTCTCGTCAAACTTCGCCTGTTCAGCCTCTTCAGGTGTCTCGATGAGTACAGGCTTCTCAGGAAACGCGTGACCTATGACGCCGATTACCTCCGGATGATTGGCGGCGCCCGTAATGATGACCCCGTCACCTCGCCTTGCGGCGTCAGCCGCAATCTGTTGGACTTTTACGACAAAAGGACACGTCCCGTCCATCACGTCGCATCCTTTTCGTTTGAGATCCTCTATGACGTTCGGCGCTACGCCGTGCGCACGAATGATGACGAGCGCATTGTCAGGTACCTCGTCAGGGTGGTATGCGATGGTAACGCCTCTCTTTTGGAAGTCGGCAATGACATGTTCATTGTGGACGATCGCGCCCAGCATTACGACCGGACGGTCGCACGACTTTTCTACGATGTCGTTCGCCATGTTGATCGCGCGACGGACGCCCGGACAAAAGCCGGCCGATGACGCTACAGTCACCTGTAAAACACCGTTACCTGTAGATGACAGCTCCTGAACACACGATCTCTCAGCCGCATTCTCTTTGGGCATATCCGACTCGAGCGCTGAGTTCTCGCGAGGATCGTTTCTTTCAGTCATGTGGCACACTTCACCGCACCGCTCATTCACGGGACGCGAAGCCCCCGTCGGTACATCCCTTCTTCTCTCTGTCAGCGCGCGATTTGAGCGGAATGATTTCAATCTTCCGCCTGAAGAGCTCCTCGTTTTCCGCATTGTCTTCGTGCGCGTAGTATAACCCTGCCAGCGCATAAATACGTCGCATTACCTCGTGGGCTACCATATCCTGTTCCTTCGGATTAAGCCTCTCTCCATCCCGGAGCTTCAATATGACACTGTCGGCAAAGACGAAGCGCGGCCTGCCGAACAGCCTGTACCTCGGGTTGACGCCGACGGGAATAATCGGGATACCGCGACGGATTGCATAATATATCAGCCCTGAATGCGGATCAGACGATATCTTTTCCTCTACCGACGTACGCGTCCCCTGTGCGAACAGTCCGATGATCTTCTTGTTGGCGATCTCCGATATGATGTGCTTGCTTGCCTGCAGGTCGGAAGCCGATCGATCGAGCGGTATGGCGCCGAACGCTTTCAGGATTCGCCCGATCAGCTTGGCGTTGTACAATTCCTTTTTGGCGATGAAACAGAGCCTCGAACTCTTATAGAGCAAAGTGATAAAAATAGGATCGAGTAGACTGTGGTGATTGGCGATAAGAATGCAACCGTCGTCAGACGGTTCTTCACGACATCCCTCGACACGCGGCAGAAAGAGGGGCCAGACAATGATCGTGACGAGCAGGCGCAAGAAGACCCTAATAACCTTCGAAAACGGCTCGCCTCCGAACGGCTCCTTATGACGGTCACCTTTACCCATGACGAGTTTGGCTCCACGACGGTTGATTCTGCTCGCGCTGTCGTACGACGTCGATCATGACGTCGACGACTTCCCTTATGCTCATATCGCTCGTATCGATCAGGACGGCATCATCTGCCCGCCTCGTCGGCGCAAGCTGTCGTTCGCTGTCCTGACGATCTCGAAACTCCATCTCGCGCATGACATCCTCAAGCGTTGACGGGTCGCCTTGGCGTTCCAGGTCAAGAAGTCGCCGCTTTGCGCGAACCTCATGCGATGCCGTAAGGAAAAACTTGACCGGAGCATCGGGAAAAACGTATGTTCCGATATCGCGACCGTCGAGGATGAGGGCCTGTCTTTTACCGATCTCGCGTTGAATGCGCACACAATATTCGCGCGTTACGGGAAGAGCGCTGATGTCCGACGCCGCTCGCGATGCCTCCGGCGTACGGATGTATGGCGTGTAATCCGAACCGTCGACGATCGTCTTCTGTACGCGATCGCTTAAATCAATATCCATCGTTGTCTCCGACAGCATGGAGCGGACGGCTTCCTGATCGGAAGGCGATATCCCGAGTCGCAATGCCTTGACGCCGAGCGCCCTGTACATGGCGCCCGTGTCAAGCGTTAAAATTCCCAAGTGTTCGGAGAGAAGCCTTGCGATCGTGCTCTTGCCGGATCCTGACGGTCCGTCAATCGCGATGACGAGCGGTCGAGGCGCCGAGGCGATTTCAGCTGCCGACTGTCGCTCCTGCGTAAATTCCGTGATCGTGTCGTACATCAGTAGGTCGACGGGAGGCAACTCACGCGTCGAGGAAAGCCCGAAATCCATTAAAAATTGCTCCGTGACGTCGAGAAGCGCCGGACGCCCCGGCGTCTCAAGAGTCCCGACTTCGCGAACAAGTCCGCGCTCAATCAGGCGACTTACGACGGAATCGCTGTTGACGCCGCGTACGGCCTCAATTTCGGCGCGCGTCGCAGGCGCGTTGTAGGCGATAACGGCAAGCGTCTCGTAAGCGGCATCCGTAAGTTTCAGGTCTCGAACTTTTCCATAGAACGCTTCCAACGTGTCGGCGAAAAAAGGATTCGTCGCGAGCGACGCAGCGCCCTCGATTTGCCGCACACTCAGCCCCGACAAGGGATCTCGCTGGTAGCGACGTTTGAGTTGTTCGACGAGACTTACCGCCTCGTCTTTTTCTATTCCTAAATACGTCGCTATGTCGTCATAAGATAGAGGATCTCCCGCCACAAACAGCAACGCTTCCAGTCTTGCCATCTTCTCAACTTCGCTCATACGTCTTCCTCCCTCTATGGACTTGGGTTCTACGTCGCTCGATGAGGATCGGAGCGAAAGCCGACTTCTGCGTCACGTTCACTTTGCTTTGGAAAACGAGCTCCAACATCGCGAGAAATCCCGTGACGCGCTCGAGCGTCGGCAGTTCCGGCGGGAAGAGCTCATAGAAGAAAACGCGCGCTCTGCCCGCAATCTGCTGAGCGATGAAGATCATCCTCTCGTGAAGCGAGATGCGCTCACGCTCCAGGATCTGTCCCACTTCCTCCGCGATGTCGTGAAAACGCGCGTCGTTCCGCGAAGCGATGATTTCAACGGCGAGATCGAATCGAGCCCGATCGAGCGATGTCGTCTCGCGCTCTCGCTCAATGCCCACGCGCTCGGGCGGTTCGGGCGGTTTGCCGAATGACCGGCCGCACCGCTCGTATCGCTCGCGAAGAGAAACAGCGAGCGCTTTACAACGCCTGTACTGCAAAAGACGGATAATGAGCAAATCGCCGGGATCCGACTCTTCGGAATCATCGAGACGGCGCTGCTCCGGAAGCAAAAGTGATGATTTCAACTGGATGAGCGTCGCCGCCATGAGGAGAAATGTGCTCGCCAGCTCCATATCGAGCTCGGCGCTCTTGTGGATGATTTCCAAATATTGATCGGCAATCGACGCAATGGAAACGCGGTCGATCGGCACACGATTTTTATCGATCAGTTGACTGAGCAGATCAAGTGGTCCCTCGTAACGGAGGATATCGACTTCCAGCGTGCCGTGTTCCGCAATCATACCGTTATTCTACAAAAACATCGGCATGACGGGAAGTCCAAGAGCCGCCTGGAGCTGCTGAAAGAGCCACGTGATCGGGTACTGAATCGCGTATTTGAAAGGTATGAGAATCCATCCGAGGACAGACGACAACAATCCGCGGAAAAAGAAAACGACGAGCAAAAAGCCAAGACCGATAAACCGCTCGTACTGCAGCAGCCATCCGTACCATTTCTCCGGTAATACGACGCCGAAAACCTTGAACCCGTCAAGCGGAGGCACGGGCAGAAGGTTGAAGACGGCCAGCAACATGTTCGCCTGAAAGAGTGTAAGAAATAGGCGCATGATGACTTCAAGGATCGGCCCGCTCGTCATGAGCGCCATCATAATCGTAAACAACACACAGAAGAGAAACCACGACAACGTGCCGAGCAGGAGATTCGACAGCGGTCCGGCGAGACTTACCCAGAAGATGCCGCTCTTGATGCTCTTCGCTTTCGTGAAGCGCGCAGGATTGATGGGAACGGGTTTCGCCCAGCCGATTCGCGCGATGAGGAAGACGAGCGAGCCGATGGGATCCAAATGTTTCAGAGGATTCAGCGTGAGTCGACCGGCCATTGCCGCCGTGTCGTCACCCATTTTGAGCGCCGCGTAAGCGTGTGCAAATTCGTGAAGCGACAAAGAGAGTGCCAAGACGAATATTAGGATAAGAATTTCAACAATATCGATATCACCGAAGTTTAGCAGCGGCAAAGCCAACGTCACGGCACGCATCTTTGTAACAAGCATCATAGGCACAAACTCACCATTCACAGAGAAATATTTCAAGGTTGTCACAAGGGTGGATTGGCAATTCATTCACAGCATCAGTACCCTTGTATGAACGATGAGATTATAGCACAGGTGGAAGTTTAATTTACCCGCATCAGCGACCGGTAACGTACTTCTCGAACCCTTCCGTCATCTTAACTTCAACCCCGCGAACCCACAAAGCCTCACAGCCTGGAAAGCTCGATAGTAGCTCGCGCCCCTCGGTCTCCGTCATCAGCATGAGTGTCGTCGACAACAAGTCCGCAACACCGGAATCCTCCGTGATGACGCTTACGGCGTCATAGTATTCGGCGGGAAGATTCGTCGCGGGATCAATAATATGTGAATAGCGTTCCCCTTCGAAGATAAAATATCGTTTGTCGTTGCCGGAAGTCACGACCGAACGATCCGCAACGTTGACAATCTCGATGATCGGTTTTTCAGCATTCTCTATGGGATTGTTGATGCCGATGCGCCACGGGCCGTCTTTGATGATGTTGTGTCCGATGACGCGCACGTTCCCGCCGGCGTCGATCGCCCCCGCGCGAAAGCCTCTCTTCAGAAGACCGCGTGCAATCTTTTCAACGGTGTACCCTTTCGCAATCGCGCCGACATCGAGGCGCATCTCGGGATCCGCCAACGTAACGGTTCCCTTCTCCCGATCGACTTTCACATCGTCAATCGATGTGTGTCTCGCCGCATCTTCAAGCGCCTTTCGATCCGGGATATACGCACGTGACGGATCGGCGTTCGAAACCGTCCGCGCCTCGTGCCAAAGCCTCAGAACGGAGCCCATCGCAATGTTGACACGCCCGCCGGACTTCTTTTCTCCTTCGATACCGAATTCGATCAGGTCGAGTATTTCCTCGGGACAAGTGACGGCGCTCCCGGCGTGATCGTTGATCGTCTTAATATTCGTCACACCGGAATATTCCTCGTAAATGTCGAACAGCTGATGGTACCGCCAGAGCTCCTCCTCGACGAAGCTGTAGTGTTCCTGAAATTCATTTTGATCGGCGGCAAGGACAATTATCTTCGTCACCGTGTCGAACGGACCTGTAATGTACGCCTCAAATCGTTCAAGTTCCGAGGGTGCAACAGGGAGCGGACTCGTACCTCCCTTCGTCGTAGCGGGAACGGGCGTTGACGGATCTCCCGCTGTCGTGGCGGGAGCGGGCGTAGTCGGTTCCTTATCGCAAGCGGAAGAGAAAAAAACGATTGTACCGAAAGCAAAAAGGAGCGCTACCAAAACGGCTGACATGCGCGCAGGTCTCTCGACTATCTTATAGAAACATTGTTGTCGCTTCACGGAAAACCTCCTCCCGAAGACAGGCATCATCCGCGCTTCACAAAGAAAGATCTTAACGGTCTCATCATGACATATAAGAGAGCTCCTGACAAAATGCCTGTCAAGATTCCGAACACGAGGAGGTAAGGACCGACGAGAAGAACCGATATCCTGTACTGCATAAAAAGTGTGAGAAAAATCAGCTGACCTACATTGTGCGCAATCGCTCCCGATATCGACAGCAGGAAAACGGACGTCCGCCTCTTTAAAATCCATTCGAGCGCAATCATCACGCCGACTGAAAGGAGGGTCCCCGTCATGGAGACTGCTCCGGCGATCAGTCCGCGCGTCATAAAGACGAAAACACTCTTTAAGAACCCGACAGAAAAAGCCTCAAACGAACCGATGAAAATCAGCGTCGCCATGACGGCAACATTGGCGAGACCGTACCGAAGAGGAACGGGCGCTGGCAAGGGAGGCAACAAGCCTTCAATCAACCCCAACACGAGCGCCGCCGCCAACAGGACGGACGAACGTGTGAGGCGCTGAACAGTAACGGATTTCCTCTCTTCACGCGACAAGGTCGACATCCTCCTGTCCTGAAGATGGTTCCGCCCCTTCGATCACAATGAGAAAACGGTTCGGTACACAGGCGGCGAATTCTCCGGCGCGCCTCAATCTCCCGGACTTTATACAGACGCGATCGGGGCAATCGGACGACATAAAAGCGATCGATTTATCGGCAAATTGGCGTATGACGATCGACGGCTCAACATCGAATTGAAAATCTTTCTCCATTCCCGGAACCAATTCCACGACCTCAACCAACTGTCCGTCGTAGTATATCTTGGCGACGAGATCGGTTGAAGTACGTGTCGACCACGTAACAAAAAAAAGAATCAAAGCCAGGGCGATGAGAATAAATAAGACAAATAAATCGCGCGATCGGATGAAAACTCTCCGATCGCGCGTTACTTCAACTTTATCTTTCATCTTTATCGCTTAGACCGCCCCCTGCTTGTCTTTCAAATCCTACGCTATAAGCTGAAGACCGTGGGAACTCTTCTCACAGAACCGCGGCGCGGCGTACTATGATAAGTCATCCCGGATCTGGTTACGATTCCGGAGTATCTCCTCCCGGTGGATCCGGAACATCTCCTCCCGGTGGATCGGGAGCATCTCCCCCCGGCGGATTTTCAGACGAACCGCCACCATCAGAAGCTGTCGTGGTCGTCGTTGTGGATGTAGTGGTCGTTGCTGTAGTTGTCGTAGTTGTCGATGGTGTCGTAGTAGGTATTGTCGGTTTTGGTGTACTAGTTGTTGTAGTAGTTGTCGGTTTTGGTGTAGTAGTTGTTGTAGTGGTTGTAGTGGTTGTCGGTTTTGGTGTAGTAGTTGTTGTAGTGGTTGTCGTCGTCGTTGTCGTAGGCTCAGTCGTCGTTGTCGTTGTTGTCGTTGTCGGATCCGTGACGGTCGGGATCGGTACATATTTTGGGGAATTCCAGTCAGTCGGGTCCCAGTCTCTCCAGAGTTTGGGATTTGGCGACGGCGGCAACGGCTGCGCAGGCGCCAAATGATGACCGGCGCTACTGCTGAAGATATAAACGGGCATTCCGCGATACGTGTGATCATACAAAAATTTTGCGTCGCGAACAGCCATGCGGATACAGCCGTGCGAACTCGTTTTGCCGGCCAACAACCTTAAATACCCGCCCACATAGGATTTCGAATAGTCGATCTTGGGGCCCAAGTAATCAAGCGGAATGGAGTGAAAATAAATCGATCCTCTCAGATGTGTCGCGTAACGTACCCAACAGGGGATCGGACTCTTTTGAGACGAGAAACGTGAAATTACGGCCTTTCCACCGCTCAGTTTGAACGGCTTATTCGCCGGCGTTGTCGGTGTCGGAAATTGGCTTGTCCCCGTCGAACATCTTATGGCATACGCAGGGTAATCGGCACCTGTCTCGGCATCCGTCCTGTAGAAAACGATACGCTGAATATCCAAGAAGACGATCATCTTGGAGAAACTACCTCCCGAATACGGGCGGTAGGGCAGTTGACTTGTTGTCGTCGTTGTCGTTGTCGTGGTCGTGGTCGTACCTGTCGTTGTCGATTTTGTTGTTCTGGTCGTCGTCGGGCGATCAGGATCTTCCGTCGAGTCGATGACGGATGTCTCAGTTTCCTCCGTAGTCGACATCGTTGTGGAAACAGAAACCTCGGTGGTCGGTTCCGTCGTCGTCACCGCAGTTGTCGTAGTCGTCGTTGTCGTAGGATTATCTTCGAAGACGGCAGGAGGCGCGGCAAAAAAACCGCCCGTCAAGAACATGGCGCCTATGACCATCACAACACCGATCATTACCGGAATGTAGTGAACTAATTTCTTCATTGTCAATCCATTTTTTCCAATACAGTACAAGCCGCACGTGTCACGCTTAAATTCCAACTGAAAATACTATACATGAGCCGTGCGATTATTTCCAATCTTTTAATGATAATTTCGCTCGCAAAAATACAGCTATACTCCGTCATTTGAACCAAACGACACGCGTCTTACATATTAACAAATTGCTGCACAACAACCATCGACATACAGATCAAATGTTACGGCTCCGAAGAGGTGTCCTCCTCACCCGATCCTAAATCTGAGCTCGGCTTAGGAACAGAAGATTCCGTTGATGTTGATGGTGCAGGCGTAGACGATGTCGTCGTTGCAGGCGGTACTGTCGTCGTTGTAGGCGGTGGCGCAGTCGTCGGAGGTTCCGTGGTAGTAGTTGGTATTGTCGTTGTCGTCGTTGCAGGATCGAGCACGTGAACCTTAATCGAGACTTGTTCGGCCGATTTATCGGGATACGTGATGATCACCTTTGTATAGATCACGCCGGGAGCTTTCGTGTCAATCTTCGCAGTAAAACTGTAAGTCGTTCCGCTCGGGAGCTTAGCGCTGTTTTGGACGCCGCTCACGGCAGACACCTGTTCGTTCAGCAGCACCTTGATATCCTGACCGACAGGTTTATACTTCCACGCCATGCTATTCTCCGCACGATGCACGTAAGGATTCAACGGATCAGGGTCTGTCGGATCCCAGCGGTTGCTCAGATTCGCCGGAGGATTTTCAGGCGCTTCAGGCAAGTTGTAACCCTGGCTGCTCTGAAAGATGTAACAAGGCATCCCCCGATGAATATTCTGCGACAAGTACTGGGCATCGCGAAGAGACAGCCTGATACAGCCGTTCGATGCCGTTTTACTGCCGAGGCGATTGTATCCCCACTTGCTGGCGAGGCTCTTGTCGAGCGGTAACGTCTTCCCGTTCGCATCCGTTTCATGGTCGTAAGGCTGCGAATGGATAAAGATATCACCTGAAACGTGTGTCGCGTAACGCACCCATACCCATGTCTCCGCCTTCGTGAAGAGGAGTTGGTTGGCCCTATAACCTGACAAGATAAAAGGTTTGTCGGGCGGCGTGACGGGAGTCGAACCTTTGACACGCCCCGTCGACACGCGAAGCGATACTTCGGGAATGACTTCGCCGTTAGCGTTCGTGTGGAAGAATACGGCGCGCTGAACATCAAGGAAAATGACAAGATGGGAGAAATGGTGTTTCGTCGGAACAGGCGTCGTCAGCTCTGTCGTCGTCGGCTCCGTCGTCGTTTCTTCCGTCGTCGTCTCCTCTGTCGTTGTTGTCATTTCGGTGGTCGTCGTTTCTGTCGAAGTCGGCGTCGTCAATAAAACGTCCGAACTCGTTGTCGTGATCGATTCGAATTCAGTGTTCGGCTTTAAATAATTGATTGCGTAAAGCGTAATCGTCACAACAAGCAAGGTGACGGCTATCGCGAATAATATTTTCAGTCTTCTATTGAATAATCCGGTCATGATTAAGTAGTTACTCTCCCAACTGCTATTGACTTCGGAACGTTGCGAGATGCTTCACTCTCCTCCAAACTTTTCACAGCTTAACATAAAATACCACAAAAGCGATAATGATTTAAAGTCATCGTTTGAAACAGACGTAACATTTTTAACGCTATAACCTTATGATATGATAGCTTCAACACAAATAGTATTGTTTCACCCGTTTTTTAAGGAGAAGAAACGGGTATATGCAGCTGATTCGATACCGCTCATTTTGCCGATTCACGTCGGTTTGCTTCACGCGTGATGCCCATTGTCGTCATGTTCCGGGAAGTTGAGTTTGACTTGCGAGTGGCGATCAGCATATGACAGAGAGTGAAGAGGACATATAATATGTGTTTTAAACGCGGCGACGGTACGCTTGTAAGAGACGCAAAAGACCCCATTGGCGCCATCATGCCGTACATCATGCGCGGGCGCAACGAGTCGGCTGTTTATTTGAAAAAATCGTACTGTGTTGAAAATATGCAACAGTACATCCGCGGACAGCGACAACAAGGTAAACGGATCACCGTTTTCAACATAATCTCAGCAACATTTTTGCACACATTCATGCGCCGACCGAACCTCAACCGCTTTGTTGCGGGAAGGCGGCTCTATCAGCACGACAGTTTCGACATCTTGTACGTCGTCAAAACGGCGTTGACGGATGAAGGGCTTGAATCAATTGCGAAAGTCAACTTTGACGGAGACGATACGCTCGAAAAAGTAAAAGATAAGATGGATTACCACATCGACGCGATCAAGGGCAGCGAGGGAAAAGAGGACGATCGGTTCATCGGACTCGTCACAAAGTTGCCGCGGTGCGCCTTGAGAGTTCTACTTTTGATCGGGCGCGTGCTAGATTTTCACGGGTTCATGCCGAAATTTCTGCGCGATCTGATCCCCCTCTACTCCTCTGTCTTTATCTCGCACCTCGGGAGCATCGGCGGGGATGCCCTTTTCCATCACTTGTATGAGTTCGGATCCACTTCCGTCTTCTGTACGATCGGGAAAATTTATTACAAGCCTTACCGCGATATCCGCACCGATGCGGTCGTCTGGAAAAAGACGATTGACCTTAACCTCACGATCGACGAGCGAATTTGTGACGGATATTACATGATCAAGAGCTTACAGTTATTTGACGCTTACATCGACAACCCGGCGCTGCTCGAATTGTCACCGAATGAAGCGATAGCGGAAGAGGAACAGAAGAGGAAACAACGGCTGCAAGAGCAGCAAATGAAACCTACGGCAACTCCTGACATCGAAGACAAGCCGAAGTCTCAGGATGGGCATCTTCGCCCTATTCAGGATTACTGGGAAGACATGATGGAGCACCCGAACGACGACCAATAATCCGGGGCGGTGGCAGCGCGACAACTTGTTCCCCTCTTACTTTGAGCGATCTGCCAATATTGATGCGCTTTCCTCTCCGCACATGATACGGTAGGCTCCCGCAGCGAGCGCTTCCATCTCCAATTCACCTGCCATGATGAATACGGGAGCGATGAACGCTACGCGGTCTTCAATGGAATCCGTCAACCTCTTCATATGCGACATGCCGCCCGTCAGGATAATAGCGCGCACGTCGCCGTTGACGACGGTCGCCAGTCCTGCGATCGCCTTCGCCGCCTGGTACCCCATCGCCTCAATGACGATACGGGCATCGTCGTCGCCGTCCGACGCTCGCTGCGCGACTTCACGCGCGTCGTTCGTCCCGAGATATGACGTAAAACCGCCCTCCCCTATCTCGTACGCATAGAGGACGTCCGCCCCCCTCTCGCGAGCGATACGAGCCGCCTGGTAAATGGGAATGCCCCCTGCCCTTTCCGTTGAAAAAGGCCCTTCATCGGCGGAAACGATGTCGATAATCTCTCCGTTTGACTGCAAGTTCATCGAGATACCGCCACCGAGGTGAGCGACGATGACGTTCGACGTCAAGAGATCAAAACCCTCACGTTCCGCGACGGCTCTCGCGACTGCACGCGTATTGAGGGCGTGCGAGAAACTTCTCCTGTCATAGCCTTTAATCCCCGAAAAACGTGCGAGCGGAGTCATTTCATCGACGGAAATCGAATCGTAAATGAACGCCGGTATCTCGCCGCCTTCCTTCGCGATCGCTTGTGCGATGCCGGCTCCCAGATTCGAGGCGTGCTGCTCAACGGGGCGGTCAAGGAGTGTTTCCACAAGCTCGTCGTCGATAACATAAGCGCCGTGGCGAACGGGCGGAAGTATTCCGCCGCGCGAGACGATAACATCAAGTTCGCACAGATCAATTTCATTTTCATCGAGAAATTCCCTTACGCGATCGATGCGCATCGGCAATTCCGCCTTGATCGATGAAAAACCGCTCAATTCCATCCTTGAATGGTCGATTTTCTTTTCGACGATTCGCTTCTCATCCTCAAACAAAGCGACTTTTGTAGACGTCGATCCCGGGTTTATGACTAATATTTTCACATGCTGCTCCATATTATACATCCGACGCGCGCGCCAACACTGACGAGCAGGCGATAGAATTGATCTTCTCTTCACTCGTCGAACTCCTCGATGTAACGATAACGGGAGCGGACGCTCCGACGAGGACCCCGGCAAAAGACCCGTGCCCCGCATGCATCATCGCCTTTGCGAGGAGGTTGCCAGCAACAAAATCAGGCACAAGCAGAATATCGGCATCACCGGCGACAGGGCTGTCGTAACGCTTCACGGCCGCCGCCTCGCGACTGAATGCGAGATCGAATGAAATAGGACCTTCCACGATACAGTCGACAATCTCTCCGCGTTGATTCATCGCCTTAAGCGCGGCGGCATCGAGCGTCTCCGGCATACTCTCATGGACCTTCTCAACGGCGGCGAGACAGGCAACTTTAGGTTTTTCAACTCCCATGGCGCGCATCGCAAAAACGGCGTTCTCGAGTATCGCTCGCTTCTGTTCGAGTGTCGGATAAGTTACCATACCGCCGTCCGTCACGACGAGCAATTTGTGATAAGCAGGCACATCGATAAATCCGACATGCGTGATTAAGCGGCCTGTTGTGAGTCCGTACTCCTTGTTGACGACTTGTTTCAGAAGGACGACCGTGTCGATGTTCCCCTTCAACAGCATATCCGTCTCTTTGTCGCGAACACGTTTCACGGCCTTCATTGCCGCTTCCTCAGGTGTCTTCACAACTATGTACGCCTCTTCTCGCGTCTGAAGCGCCATAGATCCCGTAAGCACATCGCGTCGCGATTCGTCGAAGAAAAAGAAAGGTTCGACGAGTCCCAACCGCTCCGCCTCCAAAGCCGCTGCCAGCGTTCCCTCATCAGGGCAGACGACGGCACAACGCTTCTTCTCCGGATGATCCGTCACAAGGTCCATGATGTCTTGAAAACGATTACCCATACACTCCTCATTTGCGTTATTTTGTTGACTCTGAGATTCTTTTACCACAATTAATAGATTACCAAATAATCGCCATGCGGCGAGCGCGGTGTTGAAGTTCGTTATAATAGATGTTGAAAGAAAATGCGAAAGTAAAAAAGGAGGTTTTCGAATTATGAACCCGGTACTTAAAACCATTCAAGAGAGAAGCAGCATTCGCCGCTACAAAGACACACCGCTCACACAGCAGGAACTCGACCTGCTAAAAAACGCTGTCCTTGCCGCACCGACGGCGCGCAATTTACAAGGACTTCGCTACTACTTCATTACGGACCGATCGATCCTCAAACAAATTGATCAGCGCATCATGCACAACGCCGGCGATGAAATGCGGGCCAGAATGAAGGAACGCGGTTCCGAGAGTTTCTTTTACGATGCGCCGCTCGGCGTCATCATCACGGCGGGCGACCAGATGTGGCCGGGCGAGGATGCGGGCATCGCCGTAGGGATCCTCTCCATAGCCGCTCAATCGATGGGACTCGGGAACGTCATCCTCGGCCTCCCCGGCATGGCCTTCAGAGAGGATGACCCTGAAAACTGCGGAAAGTTACTTGGCTTTGAAGAAGGTGAAAAATTCCGCATCGCCATCGCGATCGGACACCCCGACACGGAAAAAAAGCCGCACGAAAAGAATTTTGACCTGATTAAGGAGTTCTAACCAACCCAAGATGCCCTTAATACGTTCGAAGACGTCCGGACATGTTCTTCATCGGGAAGAATCGAAAAAGCGGGCGTGAAACAAAGGAGAATTATCCTATGATCACTGTCATCGGCAGCATCAACATGGATCTCGTCGTGACGACCGACAGGGCGCCGGAAGCGGGCGAAACGGTTCTCGGCAACGATTTTCAACAAATTTTCGGCGGGAAAGGCGCCAATCAGGCCGTAGCGGCCGCCCGCTGCGGTGCCGAGACGACCATGGTTGGGCATGTGGGGAACGATTCGTTCGGTGAAACGATCCTCAAGGGGTTGCAACATGAGTTTGGCGCCGGTGCGGCCATCGAGAAAATCGACGGCGTCCCGACGGGAATCGCCGTGATTCTCGTCGACGCAAAAGGACAAAACCGTATCACCGTCGTCTCGGGAGCGAATCACACGTTCACCGAGGAGTCGATTGAGGCATTGCGTCCCGTCATTGCGCGCTCGCGCGTTCTCCTCCTACAACTTGAAATCCCTTTGAAAGCCGTGTATCGGTCACTTGCCATCGCGCGCGAAGAAGGTGTCTTCACGATTCTCAATCCGGCACCTGCCGCAGAACTCCCCCCGGACGTCTATCGCCTCATTGACCTCTTGACGCCGAACGAGAGCGAATTGTCACTTTTGACAGGTTTGCCGACAGTAACACGTCCGCAGCAGATTGAAGCGGCACGCACACTCCATCGGCGCGGCGTCAAATCACTCATCGTCACATTAGGCGCTTTCGGTTCACTCTGCATCGACCATGAGGAGAACATCAAACATATCCCCGCCTACCGCGTCAACGCCGTCGACACGACGGCGGCGGGCGATTGTTTCAACGGCGCCGTTGCGAGTGAAATCGATCGCATGACCGTTGAACAGAAGTCCGACACGTTTGCTCCGACAACAACCGAGCTCGTTCAGGCAATTGAATTCGCGACAAAAGCTGCAGCCATCAGCGTAACGAGGATGGGAGCACAGCCGTCACTTCCTTTACGAGACGAAATAGAAGACTTTGACGGCTAAATCGCACTCATGCAGATTCGGACGCTCAAACACAGCTGCTCAAACACAGCGTCGAGCCGCGTAACATTACGTTATTGCCATTCTTTTGCGACTGGGCTATTCTTTACAATAGCGTTCAATCGGTCGACCACGATTTATCCATCGCCGCCGTTGAACGATAACGGGTTGCGTCTCGAAGCGTACCCGAATTATTAATGAAAAGGAGAAACTGACATGCCGGACGAAGCAAAACGACAACATCTTCCCGCCGAAGATAAGAAAGAACAGGTCGTGATGACGACGACAGCGGATGACGCAAAAGAAGATCAGGACATGCATGCATTCTGGCATAGCAGCTCCCATCTACTTGCTCACGCTGTCAAGCGGCTCTTCCCCGAGACAAAGCTGGCGATCGGTCCTGCGATCGAAAACGGCTTCTACTACGACTTCGATCGTGAAGGCGGTTTTACGACGGACGATCTCCCTGCTATCGAAGAAGAAATGAAAAAGATAGCGAAAGCGAACTATAAAATAGAGCGCTTCACGTTACCGCGTGATGAGGCGATCGAGTACGTCAAGCAACAGGATGAGCCTTACAAACTCGAAATGGTATTGGCGTTGCCGGAAGATGAGGAAATATCCTTCTACCAGCAAGATGACTTTACCGATCTTTGTGCGGGACCTCATATTCGCTACACAAAACAGATCAGAGCCTTCAAGCTCTTGAGCGTATCGGGCGCTTACTGGCACGGTGACGAGAAGAACAAGATGCTGACTCGTATATACGGCGTCTCCTATCCGAAAAAGGAACAGCTCGATCATTACCTGACACAGTTGGAAGAAGCTAAACTGCGCGATCACCGCAAATTGGGCAGGGAGCTTGAGCTGTTTATGACGTCGGATGCCGGTCCCGGCTTTCCGTTTTTCCTGCCGAAAGGCATGGTGCTGCGTGAATTGCTCGTCGACTACTGGAAAGAGCTCCACCGCGAGGCGGGATACGTACTCGTCTCGACGCCGATGATCCTCTCGCGCTCCCTCTGGGAAGAGTCTGGCCACTGGGATCACTACAAAGACAATATGTACACGGTCGTGATCGACGAGCAGGACTACGCCGTCAAGCCGATGAACTGCCCCGGCGGCATGCTGATTTACAAGAACAAGCCGCGTTCCTACCGCGACCTCCCCTTGCGGATGGGTGAGCTCGGGCTCGTTCACCGCCACGAAAAATCGGGAACGCTCCACGGGCTCATGCGCGTGCGCGCCTTCACACAGGACGATGCGCATCTCTTCATGACGCCCGATCAGATCGAAGACGAGGTCAGCGGCATCATCAGCCTCATCGACCGGATCTACCGAGCGTTCGGCTTCAAATACCGCGTAGAGCTCTCGACGAGACCTGAAAACGCCATGGGTGACATCGAAGATTGGAATCGCGCCGAAAGCGTATTGCAGAAAGTCTTGGAAAATCTTGGCGCGGATTACCGCATCAATCCGGGCGACGGCGCGTTCTACGGGCCGAAGATCGATTTTCATATTGAAGACGCGATCGGGCGCGGATGGCAGTGCGGAACGATCCAGCTCGATTTTCAGATGCCGCAGCGATTTGACCTCGAATACACAGGCTCCGACGGCGCGAAACACCGCCCGATCGTCGTACACCGCACGGCATTGGGCGCTCTCGAACGCTTTATCGCGATTTTAATCGAGCATTACGGAGGCAAGTTCCCGTTCTGGCTCTCGCCGGAGCAGGTGCGCGTTCTCTCGATATCTCAGCAGAATTCAGCTTACGCCGCCGACGTTGCCGAACGGTTAAAGCGCGAAGGCTTCCGCGCCGAGCTCGACGTGCGCGACGAAAAGATCGGCTTCAAGATCCGCGAAGCGCAGCTCGCCAAAATCCCCTACATGCTCGTTGTCGGCGACCGCGAAGCGGAAGACAAGACACTGTCCGTCCGCAGCCGCGATGAGGGCAACATCGGTTCATTGACTGTTGAAGCGTTTATCGACAAGGCGCATGAGCTGAACACGACGAGGTATGATGCGGCGGCCACGGCCACAGATAGCGAGTGAAACGGCTACATAAATGAACTGAACTTAACCATTATTTTATTCAGCTCAACTAATACATATGCCAATAAGTTAAGGGACTGTCTCGACCACCTCGACGAGTTGAAAAAGCGGTCCCTTTCGGCGTGGTCGAGCTCTTCAGCATGAGTATATACACGATTGTTACTCTTATTCTGTTTGCTTGACTGTTTTTCGCACGACCGTTACCCTTACTCCATGCAACTTGGGTGAAATGTCTTACCGTTATTGTGATCAAGGCAGAGCAAATAGACGACATGCGAAGAAGAATAGGCAAAAGAAAGCGTAACGAAGATCGACGACCGAAACTGTTCGCCGTCAGCGTCGCGCTCGGCATCGCTTTCGTCATCGCTCTCGCTCTCGTCGTCCTGCGTGAGATCGCCTTCAAAAACGCTAAAGTCGCCGATATCTACTCGGAAAAAATATCACAACCTGTTGCAAGGATATGGTCGGCGCCTTTTAACCTTCTCCCCTTTTCATTAACGGAAGTAATCGTTGTCGTAGGATCGCTCATCGCCGTCGCGCTCACGGTGCGAGGTATTGCCGGGCTCATTCTCCGCCCCGCTTGGCGATGGCGACGACTCCTCAAGACGGCGCTCGTCATACTCACGATCGCCCTCTGCGCGCTGTCGCTCTTCATCGCATTTCACGGCATTCATTACGCGCGCTCACCTCTCGCAGACTCGCTCGGTCTCACCGTTCGAGAGCGTTCCTGTGAAGAACTCGAACACGCGACCGTCGCCTTCGCCCGAGCGGCATGTGAGGCGCGTGAAAGTTTGCCTGAAGATGAAAACGGCGTCCTCATAATCGATTCTCTTCACGACCTCTTCAAAGACGCGTATCGCGGATGGGAAAACGCGAGCGAAGACTTCCCTGCTCTGGAAAGCTCAATTCGGCCGATGCCGAAAAGCGTTATTCTGTCTCACTACTGGTCGTACACTCACATCGTCGGCATGTACATGCCGCTCTTCATCGAAGTGAATGTCAACATCGATCAGCCCGACTTTGCGATTCCCGCGACAGCGGCTCACGAGATCGCCCATGCGCGAGGATTTGCACGCGAGGACGACACGAGTCTCGCGGCGTATATAAGTTGTTTCTATCATCCCGATCCGGTGTGGCGTTACTCCGGCCTGGTGAGCGCATGGCAGTATTTGAGCGATAAACTCTACGAGGAAGACCGGGAGCGCTGGACGAACGCATACGCACAGATCACTCCCGCCGTCAACCGCGATTTGAAAGCGCAAAGAGAATACTGGAAAGATTTTGAAACGCCGGTCGCAACAATCTCGACGGCCGTCAACGATGCCTACCTAAAAGCAAACAAGGAGGCTGCCGGCGTCAAGACCTACGGTCAAGTCGTCGACCTCCTCCTTGCCTATTTTGAAACGGCGGGCGCTCCGTAGATGTAGGCACCTACGGAACGGACACTTACTTGCTCGAGCTCTCCATAGTCTCCTTTTCTACAAGTGTCAACAAATAGCAATCCCTACCGTATGGACAAGCTCTCGCAGGTCAGTTTCGTTTTTCTCGTCGGGCTGTCGCCCGATTATGATTTTTTACTGCGCTACCTTTTACAGGTCGTCGCCGTACACCTCCTTGATCCTCTTCAAAACGCGTCCCGGTGTCAACGGAATCTCATAGAAACTGATACCGGTCGCATCCTCAACAGCGGATACAATCGCAGGAGCGGTCGGCACAAGGCCGCACTCCCCGATTCCCTTAGCGCCGTACGGACCTGCGGGATCGAAGGCTTCAATAATAATCGTATCGAGCTCCGGCGTCTCATCCATCGTAGGCAACATGTACTTGTGGTAACTGTCGTTGTAGAAGCCCTTGCCTTCCTCGTAGGTCATCTCCTCGCGGATGGCGTAACCGACTCCCTGAAGGACGGCACCTTCGATTTGACCTTCAACGAGGACGGGATTGATGGCGACGCCGACATCGTGCGCTGCGGCAACTTTCAGGACTTTGACCATCCCTGTCTCCATATCGACTTCCACTTCGGCCGCATCCGCATGGAAAGGCAGTGAATTCGTAGGAACTTCGCAACCGTGCACGAGGAACTGCTTTCCTCTCAAATGAGCCTCGTATGCGAGTTTCCCGAGCGGCATTGGTCTGATGCACAACGCTGATCGCTCACAGTTGCCGATGATTTCGCCTTCGACGAGGTCAATCTTCTCTACGTCGACATAGAGGAATTTAGCCGCCCATTCGAGTATTTGCTTCTTCAGCTCAGTGCCCATCTTGACGAAGAGTTGACCGGCGGCGTAAAGCGTACGGGTCGCGTGACTGCCGATATCGAAGGGACCTGAGTCCGTGTCACCGTAGACCAAGCGACTCGTCTTGAGGGGTACACCGACCGTCTCGGCCGCAATCTGGAGCAATCCCGTCGTAACACCCGGTCCGATTTCAGGGATGGAGCTGGCGACATGCAAAGAGCCGTCGCTTTCAATGCGCATGTACGCCGCATCGTAGTCGACGCAGAACGGCGACGCGTTACTGACGTGTGTGCCGCAAGCGATGCCGACACCGCGACGAATCGTGCCCGTCTGCTTTTTGCCTCGCTTTTCCTTCCAGCCGATACTCTCAGCGCTCTGCTCAAGACATTCTTTAAGATACGTTGAGGTGACGGGGAAGGGGAACCACCAATCATCGCCCACTTGTATCAAGTTCTTGTAGCGCAGTTCGAGCGGATCCATCCCGAGCTGTTTTGCGATACTGTCAACGCACCTCTCGACGGCGAACGTGCCTTGAGGCGTTCCGAAACCGCGAAACGCTCCGGCCGTCTGCTGGTTCGTGTAGATCGGATACCCGTCATAGCGAATATTCGGTATCCTATAAGTTCCCGCTGTGCCGCAAGCTCCGCAAACACCAAGAAGCTCTACGCCGAACGTAGCATAAGCGCCGGTATTCAAAATGGCCTCCGTGTCGAGCGCAATGAATGTGCCGTCTTTCTTGGCGGCGAGTCGACACTTGATCTGACCGCCGTGGCGCGTATCGCTCGCAAGGAAATCTTCTTTTCTCGAATAGATATATTTGACGGGTCGTTTCGCCATGATTGAGAGAGCCGCTGCGATAATCTCCGCCTTCCCACTAATACCGATGCGTACACCGAATGCTCCACCGACATGCGGCGGATTGAGGACTTGAATTTTGCTCGACGGCATGTCGAAAACATGCGCGAGAATCATCTTCGTCGGGGTCGGTGTCTGTGTCGTGCAGTATACTTTCAGACGTCCGTCCGGATTGTATGAGGCGACAGCGCCGTGCGTCTCCAGCTGAGCTTGCTTGACTCTCGGAAGATACATCGTATGTTCCGCGAAGACTTCGCCTTCTTTCCATGCGGCATCGACATCACCGAGACGGATTTTGACGATTGTTTCACAAAGATTGTTCCCAGGCGAAATATCGGGTTGTACCTGCGGCGCACCGTCTTTCATCGCCTCTACGGGATCGTAGACGGCAGGCAGCTCTTCATAGACGACCTTAATCTTCTTGAGCGCCTCTTTCGCGATCTCTTCCGTCTCGGCAGCAACAGCAGCCACTTCATCTCCGATGTAGCGGACAACATCAGGGAAGATTTGCTGATCCAGAACAGGCTCCGCCCCCGGATTCGTCGTCACCATCGTCGCCGACGTATTGAACAGCTTCCTCGTCGTATTGTCTTTCGTCGCGATTGCCACGACACCGTCCATCTTCTCGGCCTCGGACACGTCAATCGATACAACCTTGGCGTGTGCGTAAGGACTTCTTAATACGGCGGCATGGAGCATGTGGGGCAGATAGATATCCGTTGTGTACAAACCGCGCCCCGTAGCTTTGTCGTAGCCGTCCAACCGCGGAATATTCTTACCGACATACTTAGTCATTTTTTTCCTCCCTTAGGCGTTCTGCCGCTTTCAAGACAGATTCCTCTATCTTCTTGTATCCGGTGCAACGACAGATATGTCCGCTCAGTTCTTCTCGCACCTCTTCAGCCGTCGGAGACGGATTCTCATCGAGAAGCGCTTTCGCTCCCATAATGAAGCCCGGCGTACAGAAGCCGCACTGGATCGCGCCTCCCTTGATGAACTCGTCCTGTATAGGATGAAGCTTGCCATCTTTTTCGAGTCCTTCTATCGTCAGGATTTCAGCATCCATCGCCCTCATAACCGGCATAATGCAGGACAACACGGCCGTACCGTTCATAATGATCGTGCATGCACCGCACTCTCCTTGCTTGCATCCGATCTTCGTACCCGTTAACAGCAATTCATCTCTCAGAAAATCGACCAACCTCATCGAAGGATCGACATACCGCTCAATGCGCTGACCGTTTACGGTTGTCACTAAAAGTTGTTTCATCTTCGCTCCCTACCCTTCCATTACTTTCAACTGCGTGGCAATCTCCAACAGCGCGCGTCTGACCATGACAGGCAACGTCGCCTCTCTGTATTCCTTGCTGCCGCGCAACGGGTTGCTCCTCGGTTTGGCATCCTTTAGAGCCAATTCGCCCGCTTTCTTGAACGTTTCCGCACAAACCTCTTTACCGACAAGCCATTCTTCCGCCTCTACCGCACGAACGGGTCCTTTGCCGACAGGCGCCATCCGCAGACGCACCCATTCAAACCGTCCGTCTTTGATCGAGGCCATGGCCGCGACGTTCAGCATCGGCAAGCTCAATGACTTGCGCAGTTCCAATCTCTGGAAGGACGCGGCTTCATTCTCCTTGGGAAGAGGAATTCTGATCTTCGTCATCAATGTGCGGCCGCTGTCCAAAGTGCTGACCCCAAATCCCGCATACATCTCATCGACGCCGCACTCACGCGTCCCCTCTTCATCGACTAGGACGAATCGCGGATTAAGGACGGAAAGAGCCATGCCAGCATCGGCTGCAGGCTGCGCCGTAATGACATTCCCCGCCAGCGTTGCGACATTCTGGATCAGCCGCGAGCCCACCGTCTTGCATCCTTTGACGAGCGATGGGAAATACTTCCTGACAAGCGGATTGCTGTGAATTTCCGTCAGTGTGGCCGCCGCGCCGATTTCTAAGAAACCGTCGACCTCTTCGATTTTCTTCAGTTCCGGAACACGCGTAACATCGATGAGCACATCGGCTTTCTTTTTGCCTGATTCGATGTCGAGTACCAGATCCGTTCCCCCTGCGAGGATACTGGCCGTCCCTCCGGCCTCCTTCAAGAATTCAAGGACTTCCGTCGTTGAATTTGCGATTAGATACTTCATCCTCAATGCCTCCTTAACACGGATATATCTGATCGAATACCTTACCTGTCTGCGACTGACGCAGCTCTTTACCTACATTGATATCCAAAGTGTGAGCGCGAAAAGCTCATGCTGATTGAGGTGGATCAGCTTTCTATCGACTTATTTGCTAAAATTAGTCGAAACGCCAAGCCAAACTCATATATATGCATTAATATTATAACATATTCACTAAATTCACGTATTTGTACTTAGCGTGTTAAGTTTTAAATAGCGTATTCGTCTGCACTTCTTTCTGCTATACATATGAATGTGTATACTTATATTTATTCTGGCAATTTTTAATATTCTTACTCCTCAACTACATCACTCATATAGAAGTCTTTTCCATTCCGCTTAGAGATGGCGACGACTCCCAAGATAGCGCATGCAATTTTGAGGTGGAGGAAGAATAGAGAAAAGTTTCTAGATGACGGTCGCGGCGGCCTCAACGGCTATCAACGACGCCTACCTGAAAGCAAACAAGGAGGCTGTCGGCGTCAAGACCTACGGTCAAGTCGTCGACCTCCTCCTTGCCTATTTTTGAAACGGCGGGCGCTCCGTAGATGTAGACACCTACGGAACGGACACTTACTCGCTCGAGTTCTCCATAGTCTCCTTTTCTACAAGTGTCAACAAACAGCAAGTTCCTACCGTATGTACAAGCTCTCACGGGTTAGTTTCGTTTTTCTCACCGGGCTGTCGCCCGATTATGATTTTTTCTGCGCTACCTTTTACAGGTCGTCGCCGTACACCTCCTTGATCCTCTTCAAAACGCGTCCCGGTGTCAACGGAATCTCATAGAAACTGATACCGGTCGCATCCTCAACAGCGGATACAATCGCAGGAGCGGTCGGCACAAGGCCGCACTCCCCGATTCCCTTAGCGCCGTACGGACCTGCGGGATCGAATGCTTCAATAATAATCATATCGAGCTCCGGCGTCTCATCCATCGTAGGCAACATGGAAATTTAAAGATCCGCTAGAGACGCTTATGATCTACAAAGAGAAAGACGTAATTGAGAAGAGCTTTGATGACCTTAAAAACGAGCTCGATATGAAACGCCTGCGCATTCACAATTCACAGCGTATGAAAGGCCGAACCTTTATTCAGTTCATTGCGTTGATTTTCCTAGCCCAGATTAGGAAGACCATGTGGGAGACCCCATTAACCAAAGAAATACACCGTCAAGCGTCTGCTGTGGGAATTGGAATCAATCACCACCATTTCTTATAAGGGCAGGTACAAAAGCAAGTTGAGTGAGGTGACCAAAAACCAGCGCAAAATCTTGGAGGCCTTTGGTGTGTTCGTACAGCTTAAAACTCTTATGCCTTTTCACTTTTGTGAGGAACGATTGCCTTGCGTACTAGATACGCTGCAATTCCTATGGCAACAAGTACTGCAAACAATACCAAGATTGCTAAAAACGGAGCAGGTACTCCGGCAAGAAGTGCTTGTGTCGTACCAAAGATAGCCTGTCCTGCACCTACAACCGTAATAGAAAAGCCGGCACCACCAAATTTAAGCAAGGCATCGGCTATACCAAAAGGAGCAAGGATTGCACCGAGTGCAATTCCGCCGATCAGTACAAAGGGAACGGGGATTTTGGTAAAATCACTAAAGATTTGAAAGGCTAAACAGATCAGTCCGCCTAATATAAAAGCTGTTACAAATTCCATGGTATTACACGCCCCCTTATCCAATAAAGAAAAGTATGGCGCCTAAGGCAACAGCAATGCCGCCACCAACACCGACAACGAGTCCCAGTAACTTAAGTGCACTGACAACACCTGCACCAAACGATCCGCTCTCTTCGTAAGTGCCACCAAAGACATCTGCTATTGCCGCTGCAAAGCCGTTGAGAGGCAGATTTGAACCGTAGCCACTAAAAGAGGCAAGCTTTTGATGAATTCCCGTTACGTAGAGAAGAAAACCAACAATACCTACCAATAAAAGGGCGAGATGTCCTAAAAACATAAAGTCAGGTCCGAGTACTGCTGACAGCAGTGCAATAATAATCTGGCCTATTACTGCATAGACCCCTCCTACAACAAATGCTCCAAACCACGTTTTGACCTTTTCCATAAGTCCCCCTTTCTTCAAGGAAAAACGAGATGCTTCTTCCTTTTAACGACTTCCTCACAAAAAATAGTCGAATTAACAAGTAAAACTTGTTTCCTCGCATATTAATTGTACCTTATTCACAACAATATTCACAACAGTTTAGCAAAATTCTGTGGAATTAGGAGCCGTTAAGAGTCGTTAGGAGTCAAATCGCGCAATCATCTAAAATCATTATCTCCAGACAGATGATTGTATGCACTTATACACCAATTCTGCCATTTTATAGATTCTTTAAAATTCTTTATCTTTTATTAGTTGACACGGCGCGAAGATTGGGTAGAATAAAATCTTGTGGAGAACTCGCTATGGTATTTTCGTCGCTCATCTTTTTATATATGTTTCTGCCGATCTGTCTCTTGGCAGTTTGGATGACAAAAAAGACCGCTACACAGAACGCGATTTTGCTCGTGTTTTCGCTCTTTTTTTACGCGTGGGGCGAGCCGGTCTACGTTCTTCTCATGATCGCTACTTCTTTCCTTATCTGGCTGTCGAGCTTTTTCCTAAGCCGCTCGAGAACAGCAAAAAAGAGACGGCTGTGGCTCGTCGTCGCGATCGTTGTCTCGCTTTCAAGTCTTGCTTATTTCAAATATGCCGGCTTTTTCGTCGAGATTCTCAACGTGTTGCCGTTCGTCAACTTCAAGGTACCGAACATCTCTTTACCGATTGGAATCTCGTTTTATACATTTCAAGCTTTGACGTATATCATCGATTTATATCGCGGTGAAATCGCCATGCAGCGGTCGTTCGGGCGCTTTTTGCTCTATGTATCGCTTTTCCCGCAATTGATCGCCGGACCCATCGTCCGCTATGCCGATATTGAGTCGCAATTACTGAACCGTCACATGACGCTCCAAGGTATTACGTCCGGGATCGGGCGTTTCCTTGCCGGTCTTGCGAAGAAAGTCCTGATCGCCAATTACGCCGGCGAGATCGTCGAAGTGTGTCTCGAATCGGATCACTTCGGTCAGATCAGTACGGCGACAGCGATTCTCGGAATACTCGCCTATACGATACAAATTTACTTTGACTTTTCTGCGTATTCCGATATGGCGATCGGCCTGGGTCACATGTTCGGCTTTCATTTCCTGGAAAACTTCAAGTACCCCTACATCTCCGCAACCATCACTGAGTTCTGGCGTCGCTGGCATATTTCACTTAGCACATTTTTCCGTGATTACCTTTACATACCGCTCGGCGGTAATCGCCGTCACCGCGTAAGGAATACATTCATTGTCTGGTTCCTTACCGGTCTTTGGCACGGCGCGAACATCAACTTTGTCGTCTGGGGACTCTACTACTTCGCGTTGCTGATGTTTGAGAGGAGATTTATCCTGCCTGTGAAATCGCGTATTCCCAAGGTTGTCGGCCGCATCCTGACAATGCTCGCCGTTATCTTCGGGTGGAGCATCTTCTACTTTACGGAACCTGCGAGCTTTTTCACATTCTTGGGGCGGCTCTTCGCACCCGGTCTTGCAGGGTTTGCCGATATGGAGGCACAGATATTATGGAAGCAGCACCTCGTTTTTATGGTGATCGCCTTCATCGGCGCGATGCCCGTCTTGCCGTGGCTGAAGAGAAAATTGAAACGCCCGTTGAAGCTGATCGCTTCTTCACGCGTCGGCACTGTTCTCCAGCCACTCGGAGTAGCATTCATCCTTTTGATTTGCACCGCTTCGCTGGCTGAATCGAGTTACAACCCATTTCTTTATTTCCGCTTTTAAGAGAGCATTATAGGATTGTGATCAAACATGCGTACACGTAAACAGAACCAGGTCATCACCATCATCGTCTTCGTCGCGATCCTGTTGACGATGGGACTTTTGCATTTTGTCTTCCCCGAAAAAGATAAATCGGAGGAAGAAGGTCGCAACCTGCGCCATTTCCCAAAACTCAATTTTCAAGATGCGAAGACGGGAAAAACGTCCGAAAAAATCGAAGGTTGGTTCAGTGACCAGTTCCCTTTCCGCCCGGCTCTCATCGAACTGGGAAAAAGCTGGCGCAAAGTCGCTTTTCCGAATCTCAACAAGGGCGGGATGCAGATTATTGCGATCAACCACGATCTGACGGGCGAAAACAACCCTGAGGAACAACCCGATCAATCCGAACCGATTGCCACCGACCCGGCTCCGTTACCTATCGATCCGACGACGACGCCCACAGGACCTGCCGATCCGATCGGCACGACGGCGACCGATCCCGTCACAACGACGACAGCGCCGCCCGTCATACCGCCTATTGAGGAGGGCGAAGTGAGGCGTAAAGGCGGAGTTATCATCATCAAAGACCGCGCCATGGAGCGTTACTACGGTAATGAAAAGAATCTCAAGGCATACGGCGAACGCCTCAATCAGCTCGCCGCCGGATTGCCTGCCGGAACCCAGCTTTACAGCTTGGTCGCGCCAACGTCTGTTGAGCTCTTCGCGCCCGAGGAATATCATTCCGGTTATGCCTCACAGAAAGACTGTATCGAGATCATCAACAATACGCTGAAACAGAACATCAGAACCGTCAACGCCTATGATAAGCTGCTTCAGAACCGCGACAAATACATCTACTTCAGGACAGATCACCACTGGACGGGGCTCGGAGCCTACTACGCCTATGTCGCCTATTGCGAAAGCGCGGGGTGGACACCTGTTCCGCTCGATCAAATGGAGCATTACACGCTTGAGGGGACGTACCTCGGATCTCTCTACCGCGCGACAAAGGAAGCAGTTTTAAAGAAAAATCCCGACACGACCGAAGGCTGGAAACCTGTCGTCGACTCCTATAAAGCGACGGCGTGGGATGACAGCAAAATGACCGTCACCTACGGGGTTCGCCTCAACGACGAGAAACTCAAAGGTGTTTACAGTTACCTCAACTTCTCCGGCGGTGACCGCGCGCTTCTCAAGATCGTGACAAGCCACACGAGCGGACGTAAAATCCTAGTCGTCAAAGACTCTTTCGGCAATGCATTCGTCCCCTACCTTGCGAATCACTACGACGAAATCTACGTCATCGATCCGCGCTATTACGTGCGCAGCATTAAAACGCTCGTCAAGGAAAACGGCATTACCGATGTCCTCATTCTCAACTATATGTTCGGCACATCGAACGCGACATGGCTGAAAGGATTTGACGCGATCGCCAAGTGATCCGCCTCTCCCCTTTTGCCCGCATTCTGATAGACTTAATATAGATAAGGAGAATATGCCATGCGCTTTACATTTTCTGATTTTCCTCGGACGTACGAAGATTTCCTTTCGCTCGCGTCCGATTTAATGACTCGGCCTGAAGGAACGGCAGCACTTTTGATTGTCGCGCTCAAGGTCTACACGAACGATCGCGATACGGGGCTGGCGATGCTCAATCATTTGCACGGGCCTCGCCCTCTGAGCAACCACGACAAACAATTCCTGCGCGATCGGCTGTCGGACAAGCTGTACCTGCCCGACTCGTACGCCGTCGGAGCGACCGTTGATAATAACTACACTCCGGATGACCCTTTCACAGTCATCGTAGAGCACGATCCCGTCCCTGCCGGTGAGGACGACTTGTTCCGCGTACGCATCACGTCATCGGGCGCCGACACGCCGCGCCTCGTCGTCCTGCGCAGAAAACAGTCTGGCGATAAATGGTTCGTATGGGAGTATCCCGGCATCGTCTCCGGCATCCGGATCCCGAAGGCAGAAGATCCGTGGGCATGAACAATACGACTTACGACTTTCAGTCGATTATCGAACGGCGCGACGGGTCATCACTCAAGTGGAACCAGATACTCGCCTACAATCGAGATTTGCCCGCCGGCATCATTCCCCTGACCGTCGCCGATATGGAACTTAAAAACCCTCCGGAAATAATGGAGGGGTTAAGAAATTTTCTCGATCAGGAGAAGACGGTGTTAGGCTACGCCGGACCTCCGGAAAGTTACACGAATGCAGTCATCCGCTTCTTGGCGACGCGCCACGCGTGGGAGATCGAACGCGACTGGATTGTCAATACGGCAGGCGTCGTCCCAGCCTTCTGGCACGCTGTGCAGGCATTCTCCAAACCAGGCGAAGGCGTCATCATGATGAGCCCCGTCTACCATCCTTTCTTCTTCGCGGCGGAACAATTCGACCGCCACGTCGTCAACTGCCCGCTCATCGACAACGACGGCCGCTACGAGATCAACTGGCCGCTGTTTGAAAAAATCGCAAGCGATCCGACCAATACGACAATTCTCTTTTGCAGTCCGCATAACCCCGTTGGTCGCGTCTGGACGGAAGAAGAACTGCGACGACTCGGGGATATCTGTTTGGAGCACGACGTACTCGTGCTGAGCGACGAGATCCACTTCGACATGATCCTTCCGGGGCATCGCCACATCGTCTATGCGACGCTCGGTGAGGCGTATGCACGGCGTTCCGTCACTTTCTCAGCTCCGAGCAAAACGTTTAACCTCGCAGGCATGAAGACTTCCTATGCTGTTATTCCGAATGAAAACCTTCGCGAGCAGTACACGGGGTACATGAGGAGGATCGCTGCCGCATCCCCTACAATCCTCGGATTTAAAGCGTGCGAGATCGCCTACACCGAATGTCTTGAGTGGCTCGACCAAGTGATCGCTCTCGTCGATCAAAACAGGCGTTTCGTAGAAGATTACTGTCGTGAGCGGCTGCCTCACATCAAGCCGTATCCGATGGAAGGCACGTACCTTCAATGGCTCGACTGCAGCTCTCTCGAGATGGACGATGAGCGGCTCAAAGAATTGCTATGGGGCAAGGCACACTTTTTCGTCACGCCCGGCACGATTTTCGGAGAAGGCGGAGAAGGTTTTGTAAGAGTCAATCTCGCCTGCCCGACATCGTATTTGAAAAGCGCTTTGGAGAGGCTTGAACAAGCCCTTCGTCGCCTTCAGCACGTTTGAACCGACGCTGAAAACACGTCGTACTCGGCGTTAACGTTTCTCTAATTCGACTTGCAAGTTGATTCTGCCGTCACAGCGAAACGGCTTGATTTTCTGTGTTTTGAAGTATTCGACAATATTGTCCTGCGCCGACGTGCTGACGACACGCACACGCCCCTCCTTTGCGATCTCCTCGTTGGTGATACCGAATACGTCAGCCGTAAGTCCGAAATGGTACTCCTGTATCGCGACGCGAAAACTGTGGTCAGCCTCTATGGGTGCGCCTTTGTACGTGATCGCCCCGATTGTGCCATCCTCGAGCACCTCAACGCGCAGCTCCGCGCTCCACTGATAGAACTCACGCCCGTCTTTTTTGTAGAGGTAGCGCATATAATGCTCCATCATCTCGCGGAGCGTCTCCCCGGTCACCGAGAAACTGATCATCGCTTCGTTGTATGGGTAGGTTTCGAGGATATCCGTAAGCGTAACGAGCGGATTGAGGCACTCCTTCCTGATTGATCCCGAACCGATCAAGGCAATGTCCACCCCCAACTGATACTTGAAAATATCGGCGACTAAGCTGCCGAGCTGCGTCTCGCGATAACGATCCGCGTGTTCGAACGCATGAGGGAGTCGACACAAAACCGTATTGTATTTTCCGTCGACTTCATTTTGATAATGCGTCAGCAATTCGTCCATCACAGGGTCATGAGGACAGTGCGAGTCGTCAATCGGGATCATCTCCCACGTGAAATTGTGGACGGAATTCGTGTCCATATTGATCATGAGGTCGTAGCGGCCTATATAGTCAGTTCCGGAACCCACCTGCGTAATGAGAATATTGTTGACGAGCTCGGGTTCATCAAGCATCGTATGACTGTGCCCTCCGATAATCAGATCGACTCCCGTCTCCTGTGGGAGCAGGCGGGCGAGCTCTTTGTCCTTCTCAAACCCGATATGTGTCAGAAGAACGGTCAGATCGATATCGACGTCGCGGTAACAGTTGCAGATGTACTCGACCTCCTTTGCCGCATCTTCAACGGAGATGAACGTTCCGAGCAAGGGTTCTTTGCGATCCATCACTTCCTCGGTAATAATTCCGATGAAGAGAATACGAATGCCGTCCACCTCCTTGATGAGATAAGACTGAAACACGTTTGTGCCGGTCGGCTTGATAAAAAGGTTCGCGTTAACAATCGGAAAACTGGCACAGCGCTCAAGAAACATGAGGTGCGCAAAACCGTAGTCTGTCTCGTGATTGCCGAGCGTGACGACGTCAGGAGCGATTAAATTCATGATGAGAATCGTCGAGATACCCCTGTATTCCTGATCGATGATCGATCCTTGAAGCATGTCGCCGGAAATCACGTAGAGAACAGGGTCTTTCTCTTCCGCCCGAACCTTTTGTACGTAACCGGAAAGCATGCTCATACCGCCCACTAATTTTTTATGCGTCTCTGTCGCAAAAAAATCGCCGTGTATGTCATTTGAATGCAACAACACCAACCGTCTCAAATGCATTTCGCCTCCTGTGCGCTTTGAGCGCCTCTATACTTCGTCTTCCTGTTTTCATTACAAGAATTCTAACATGAGGCTAACGAGAAATCGTAAAAAGAGGAAATTATATGGTCTCTCAGATTAAATGAGGCTGGTATATGTTTTTCTAATGTTCAGGAGGATGTAGAAATATTCATTTCAGGTCAAATGCCTACCCCCCTATAACTTTAATAAACTCTGCGAACTTATGAGAATTAGTAGAATAAGTGCTCAAATTAATAATCCAACCACGCTTAATCCCAATTTTACGAACTATGCAACCCCGTATTATGCAGAATCCGTCTCGTTTGACTCCCTAATTCCGCTAAAATAATGCCCTTTTCTTTCCATCGCAGGTGAACATCGCCACTTTATGCAGTTATACATAGGCAGGAGATGACGAAAGGAAATGAAAAAGTACGATAAGCGAGGGCTTGAGCCAAGGTTTTCAATGAAAAAATATGATTCTAGTGATTTTTCCTTGACCGACCGTACAGAATAGTCTGCCATAAGAAGATAACCTGCAGAAAAGATATTATTGATCCGCCTCAAACACATAATATTTCAATTTTTCCGGCATACTTTCTAGAATTCTATCAATCATTTCATCCATGGATAATGACATGTCGGCATTCAACCATTTCTTACACATATTGACTGCCCCGTAGCAATTGAACTCAATAGTAAAAATCATTTCGTCCGTAAGTACTTCTTTGCCAAAATGGTGAACAATTTTATTGCGATAAAAGGAGCATGTGTGATTGAAAAAAGCATTTAGAAAAGTATTTTGCCCTTCCATATTGATAGCCTTTGTGTAAAATTGTTTGTGAAAAGCAAAATGTTCGAGAATTTTCACGCTATTTTCTCTAAAATTTTGATAATTATCACGTATTCCTAAAATCTGATTCGCATTGTTGGTGTATATCCAATTAATTAAATCGTATTTATCTTTAAAATGATAATAGAATGTTTGTCTGCCTGCACCGCAGTATCGAACAATGTCAGTTATGGTGATTTTGTCAATGGGCTTGATTTGGGCTAACTTGCAGATAGCATCAGCAAACAATTGTTTTGTATTGTGTAACAAGTCGTCACCCCCTTTACAACCTTTGAAACCTATACAACTGATGGTTATGAGAAACTGGACAAATGGAATAGTTTGAACAGATTCTAGTCAAACATTACTTTTTGTACAAATCTTGTACAAATACTTTTTTTCGTAGATGTTTTTAGCAAATTCATTTATTTACAATTATTATAATCCAAAATTTCAGAGTAGTACAAAAAAGGAATCAGGAGGAGTCTGTTTTGAAATACTTTCCATGTTTATTTAGCGAAGGTAAACCGGTTACATACGGTCAATGCTGATTTTATTGTGTTAGGATCTGACCAACGCCCCGTCAGTATAAAACTGATTCAAGATCTTAAAAATGAGAGAATTCCATATTCCGTAGTTGGAAACGCCGTTGTGCCTGAATAATTTGTAAAAGTTGCTACTCCTAGTTTCTTTATAGCATTGGATACATAAGGTCAGTTCAATTACAGGGTATTGTGCGCTAGTATAAGGCCATTTTTGCGGTGACAGAAACACAGTCGCTCTGTGTTCTAAAAAATCTTTTCAGGAGGTAACTATTATGGGAAAACTTGACGGTAAGGTGGCTGCTATTTCAGGTGCCGGTTATGGACTAGGTCGCGGCATTGCGATTGCGCTGGCTAAAGAAGGTGCGAAAGTTGCAACGATCGGTAGAACTCGCGAAAAACTAGAGGATTTTCAAAAAGATATGGATTCTCGCGGTTTTGAGGCAATGTATGTTGTTGGCGATGTAACAAGTCGCGATTCGGTGAATGATTTTATCGACAAAGTCGTTGCTAAATGGGGAACAGTGGATCTTTGTATTAACAATGCCATGGCTTACAACATGAGATCATTTATCGAAACCACCGATGAAGATATTGACAAGATCTTCGATTCTTCGGTAAGGGGTACTGTTTACATGATGCAGGCCTGTTATCCCCATTTTAAGAAAAACGGTGCCGGAAAAGTTGTAAACTTCAGTTCTATTGCAGGTCAATACGGCATGGTAGACCACTCTTCTTACGCTATTGCAAAAGCCGGACTTTCCGGTTTAACTCGTGCCGTAGCTCTGGAATGGGCTCCTGACAATATTCAGGTAAATGCAATTGCACCTGCAGGGGCAACGCCCGCATGGTATCAATTTGAAAAAGAACAACCAAAGGAAATTGTTGAAGCATTTTTAAGACAAATCCCCGCTGGCAAAATGGGTGATCCGGAAAAAGATATCGGTAGAGTAGTTGCTTTCCTATGTAGTGAAGACTCAAATTGGATTACGTCCCGTACCATTTTCGTAGACGGTGGTCAAGGAGCTGTACGCTAATTTGTCTTTTATCATGTTATGCTTGGTCTTTATAAATACAAGCGAAGACCTAGGCTGGAAGCCGAAATGAACTGCATAGTAGAGTGTGGCTTTAGGCTGTGAGCCAAGCGGTGTTCAGGGTGGTCTTAGGGAAGGTGTTCAATGTCATCAGAGTTGGACAGAAGCTGTTAAGACAAATGACATAAGAAGGAAAAAGAGCAAAATGAAGCCTCCTTTCTTAGAAAAATAAGGTGTTGCCGCATATATTTTTAGTCGGCAATATAGGAGTTGAACAAAACCCGTTCGGGCGGAAGTTCCGGTTTCCCAACAGGAGAAGAGCTATCTTAGCAATAAGGAAGCTGAACGAATCATCCGTATCTGATTCGTTCAGTTTCTTTCAGTTCATATAATTGAGAGGTGCTGTGATCTGATCTAGTTTCTCTTGTGACAGGTAATCAAGTGAGGCTTCCTTGAATTAGTCAAATATATTAGGGTCTACTGAACGAATTTCAAAGGCCTGAAATCAGTGCATTACAGGGTTATATTCGGT